>OLWB01000413.1_pt1 | contig 44808 bp, 46 predicted proteins | sample 1673331 | NCBI WGS metagenome assembly OLWB01 (sample SAMEA3178943, study PRJEB25190) | human gut metagenome | biome: human gut; feature: human-associated habitat; material: faeces | place: Austria | collected 2013
GAATAAAAGAAGGGATAAAAGAAGGAATAAAAGAAAATAAACTTTCAGTTGCAAAGAGGATGTTAGAAAAAAACATTGATATAAATGTAATATCAGAATGTACAGGTTTAAGTGAAAAAGAGATAAAAACTCTTTAAATAATTAGAAAAATATATTAAAATATATAGCAAGGAGGGTTTACTATGAAAAGAGAAATAAACATTTTACCAGCGGATACTTTTGTAGTAGTAAACCGTACTATACTAAATGAAAGTGATAGAAAAATAATAAGTATGCTATACCAACCAATAATAGGTTGTATTGCAACTGATTTATATTATACTTTGTGGACTGATTTAGATAAAACAGAACTATTAAGTGGGGAATATACTCACCATCATTTAATGACTTCACTTAGAGTAAAAATGGAGTCAATAGTAACAGCTAGAAAAAAACTAGAAGGTGTTGGACTTTTAAAAACATTTGTCAAAAAAGGTGATGTTAATAATTATGTATATGAGATGTTTTCTCCAATTTCAGCATCTGAATTTTTTAATCATCCTATCTTAAACATAGTTTTATATAATAACATTGGTAAAAAAGAATATGAAAACTTACTTAAATATTTTAAGGTTCCAAGAATTAATTTATCTTCATATGAAGAAATAACAAGTACTTTTGATTCTGTATTTGAAAGTGTACCAGCATCTTCTTATGATAATTTAAATGAAGATTTACGTGTTAATAAAGTTGGTGAGATAAAAATAGATAAGGCATTTGATTTTGATCTTTTAATGTCAATAGTACCAAGTGGGGTTATAACTAATAGAACGTTTAGTAGGGAAGTTAAGGAACTTATTAATGAACTTTCTTTTGTTTATAATTTAGATGCTAATGATATTAAGTCTCCAATTTTAAATTCTATTAAAGAAAACGGACTTATAGATAAGGTTTTACTAAGAAAGAACGTAAGGAATTATTATAAATATGAAAATGATAATAAACTTCCTTCACTAATATATAAAAGTCAACCTGAGTATTTAAAAAATCCGGTAGGAGCAGATGATAGACGTGCTAAAATGATTTATGTTTTTGAAAACACTACGCCTTATAATTTTCTTAAGGGAAGAAGTAATGGTGCTAAACCATCATCTAGAGATTTGTCTCTTTTAGAAACACTTTTAAGTGATTTTAAACTTAATCCGGGTGTTGTAAACGTTTTAATTGATTATGTACTTAAGATAAATAATAAAAAATTAACCAGAGGTTTTTTAGAAACAATAGCATCTCAGTGGAAAAGACTTAATATAGAAACCGTAGAGGAAGCCATGAAGGAAGCAGAAAAAGAATATAAAAAATCTAAAAAGACAAATACTTTGTCTAATTTTAATACAGGTAAAAACGTAAAAGAAGAAGTATTACCTGACTGGTTTAATCAAAGTATAAAAAAAGAAGAAATAAGTGCTGATGATGAAAAATCATTAAAGGATATGCTTAAAGAATTTTCATAGAAGGGGGATTTGTTATGGAAAATATTAATAACACTATTAAAGGTGTTAAGGATTTAAAATATAAGTTAAAAGTAGCTTATGAAGAAGCAAAAAAAGATCCTTACTTTAAAGAACTTACTGATAGTATTAATTTAAGCGATGATGAACTTATGAAACATACAAGTTTGTTTGAAGATTCTAAAGAAGAATATAAAAATTGTAAATCTTGTAAAAATTTAGCAGCATGTAAAAATAAAATGACTGGTTTTTGTTTTTTACCAGTATTAAAAGAAGGAAAGTTAAATTTTTCTTATGTAGCTTGTAAATATAAAGAAAAGTATTTAAATGATTGTAAATATCAAAAAAACGTTACTAGTATGGACGTTCCAAGAGAAATAAGAGAAGCTAAAATAAAAGATATTTACACGGATGATAAGCAAAGAGAAAAAGTAATAAAATGGATTTTAAATTACATAAAAGAATATAAAAAAGGAAAATTTGGTAAAGGTTTATATTTACATGGTAATTTTGGATGTGGAAAAACTTATCTTCTAGCAGCAATGTTTAATGAACTTGCAAAAGAAAACGTTAGAAGTGTAATAACGTATTGGCCTGAATACTTAAGAAGTTTAAAGTCTAGTTATTCATCATCGTCTTCTTACGAATTTAAAGATAAATATAATGAAGTGAAATATGCTAAATTACTTTTAATTGATGATTTAGGAGCAGAAGGAGTTACTTCATGGTCAAGGGATGAGATATTAGGTACAATACTTCAGTATAGAATGCAAGAACATCTTCCAACCTTTATTACGTCTAACTTGAACTTAAAAGAGTTAGAAGAACATTTAAGTGTCTCAACAACTAATAAATCAGAAAGAGTAAAGGCTGTAAGAATTATAGAAAGAATAAAACAGTTAACTATAGATGCTGAAATGATAGGTCAAAATAATAGAAAATAGAGGCTCAACTTTGAGAGTCTCTATTTTTCTTTGTTATCTAGGATATTCATATTAATATCAGGTAAATTATTATAATCTAAGTTAATGTTTAGGGCTTGTGCAAATAAAAGGTGCTTTTCCCATAAATGATAATCACTATTCTTTAGCTCATTCATTCGTGTAAAATCTTTTAAAAACTTCTTATAAGCTTTTATTATATATTTATATGCCCATCCTTTATCTGAAAATTTCAGATTTAAGGTTTTTGTTATTTTGTCTATTTGAGATAAAAATACACTTGGAAAGTTAAGTAATATAAATCCCAGTACTATAGACCTATTTAAATCCCACTGATATACCCAGCAATACAAAATAGTAAAGATTATAAATATTAATGAACTTAATAAAAAGTAAAATTTAAAAAGACTTAAATCATTTTTATCATATGCAAGACCTTTAATTAATACATCTTTTTTAACCATATTAGTATAATTTACATAATTAAAATTATCTTTATTTTCACTAGTTATATAATCACATATATATTTTTCAGCGTATGAAACCATGAATTTTTCATCAGTTTTTGTTATGATTGTTTTTTCGTTTTCTGTTTTAATTTCTAGTACACCTTTAAGATATAATTGCATTATTATTAATTTGATATTTTTTTTATTCCAAAAACTTGTATGATTTAAGAACATAATATCATTAACGTCTATGTAATTTGGAATTTCTCTTATGTACTCAAAATTAAAATTTAATTTTTGAAATGCTTTTTTCTCTCTTATTTTGCTTCTTATAATAATTATTAAAATTGTTAAAATTAAAATAGAAAAACCTATAAGAAAGGATGTTAGTCCTCCAAAAATTAAATATAACATATAGTATCCTATAAAAAAGGTCCATAAAACATAAGGATTATTATTGTTGTCAGAATTCATATTATCACCATAAAGATTATACATAAAATATAAATAAAAAACAATAAGTATTAATTGACTTATATTACATTTTGTAGTATTATTTTGGTATAAATACATTGATGAAGACAAGGTTTTATAACGATGTTTTAAAGAGAGTCTATGATGGTGAAAAATAGATAAACTAATTATAAGATTACTACTTCTAAGTTGGACTCGAAAGAGAATCCCGTGCAATAAGCACGTTATCAAATTAAGTTAAATTAAGGATGGTACCGTGCATTTTGCACTCCTTTGGTACTGTCCTTTTTGTTTTAAAGAAGGTGGTAAAATGATAGAAAAATGGAAGCTTGCTTTAAGAGAATTCTTAAAAAAGTATGAAGATAATGATGATGTTACTGGTGCAATTTTATGTGGTAGTTATGCAACAAATACCAATAACGAGTACTCTGATATAAACGTTTATTTGGTATTGAAAAGTGGATGCTACTATAATGAAATGGGATGCACCGATTCTAATAGTTATCTAATAGAATATTTTATTGATACTTTATCTGGAATAGAAAAACGTATGGAAGAAGAATATTTAAACGGAAAACAAAAGACTGCTAATATGTTAGCATACGGAAAAGTAATATATGATTTAGATGACAGCGCATCACGTATTCAAACTAAAGCACTAGAATATATTGATAAAAAGTTAGATAATATAACAGGCCGTAAATTGGGTATGAATAACTATCACTTATGGAATTATTTGGATGAACTTAATGTTTCATTAAAAGAAAATAGTTTTAATTTCAACTTGATATACTATTCTTTATTGGGAGATGTTTATGATAAATATGCTGAGTTTTTAGCACTTCCAAAGCTTCCTAAAACAAAGATATACAAGATATTAACCGATGAAGATTATAGAAGAGAGTGCCACGTATTTAATTTGCCCGAAAGAGAGTTTATTAAATTATACGTAAAGTGCTTTGAGATGGATAAACCAAGTGTTATGTATAAAAACATGGAAAATTTAATAAATTATTATTATGAAAAACAAGGTGGCTTTAACATAAGAACATTTAAATTAAAAAATGAAGTAGAAGGGAATGATTACTAATGATAAACATAAAAGAAAATGAAAAATTAAACGTACTTAATCACTCTTGTGCACACTTACTTGCACAAGCTGTAAAGCATTTATATCCAAATGCTAAATTTTGGGTAGGACCAGTTATAGAAGAAGGGTTTTACTATGACATAGACCTAGGAGATAAAACTTTAACTGATGAAGATTTACCAAGAATAGAAAAAGAAATGAAAAAATGTGCTAAATCTGATAAGAGAATTTATAGAGAAGAAATATCTAAAAAGGAAGCTTTAGAAAGATTTAAAGATGATCCATACAAAATAGATTTGATAAATCGTATGGACGAAAACGATACTGTTATTTCTTGTTATACGCAAGGAGATTTTACTGATCTTTGCCGTGGACCTCACGTTGAGACAACAAAGAAAATGAAGTATTTTAAATTAATTAAGCATTCTGGTGCATACTTTAAGGGTGACTCTAAAAACAAGATGCTTCAAAGAATATATGGTGTATGTTTTGAGACGGAAGAAGACTTAAATGCTTATTTAAATGAACTTGAAGAAAGAAAACAAAGAGATCATAGAAAAATAGGAAAAGAACAAGAGATTTTTATGAATCACGAATTAGTTGGAGCAGGTATGCCAATTTGGCTTCCAAATGGTGCTGTAATTCGTAAAGAACTAGAAAATTATATATATGAAAAAGAAAGAAACTTGGGATATGAACACGTATATTCTCCATGTGTTGGAACGGTTGATTTATATAAAACATCAGGTCACTGGGATCATTATAAAGAAAATATGTTCCCAATGATGAAGGTTGATGATGAAGAGTTTGTACTTCGTCCTATGAACTGTCCACATCATATGTTGGTGTTTAAAAACAAACTACATTCATACCGTGATTTACCAGTTAGAATAGGAGAGTTTGCAACAGACTTTAGATATGAAGCATCAGGAGCTGTTAAGGGCCTTGAACGTGTTAGATGCATGTGTCAAAATGATGCCCACCTTTTTGTAACTCCAGAACAAATTAAAGAGGAATTTAAAAAAGTTGTTAGCTTAATACTTGATGTTTATAAAGATTTTGGAATAAAGGATTATAAGTTTAGACTTTCACTTAGAGATCCGGAAGATAAGAAAAAATACTTTGATGATGATAAGATGTGGAATGAAGCAGAGGCTAAATTAAGAGAAGTTTTAAATGAATTAAACGTTGATTACTTTGAAGCTGTAGGAGAAGCTGCATTTTATGGACCTAAACTTGACGTTGAAGTAAAACCTGCTGTAGGGCCTGAGGTTACTTTATCAACTTGTCAGTTAGATTTCTTACTTCCAAGAAGATTTGATCTTTCTTATATTGATAATAAGGGAGAAAAGAAAACTCCTGTTGTTCTTCATAGAGCAATATTTGGAACATTTGACAGGTTTACAGCATTTTTAATTGAAGAAACTAAAGGTGCTTTTCCAACTTGGCTAGCTCCAGTACAAGTAAACATCATTCCAGTTAATAATAATTATCATTTAGAGTATGCAAATGAAATATATAAAATGCTAAAAGATGCATCTGTTAGGGTAGAATTAGATGATAGAGATGAAAAATTATCATATAAAATGAGAGAATCCCAAACTAAAAAAATTCCTATTACCTTAATTTTAGGTGATAAGGAACGTGATGAAAACTTAGTAAGTTATAGAAGACATGGTTCTTTAAAAACTTACTCAGTTACAAAAGATACATTTAAGGAATTACTTTTAAACGAAATAAAAAGTAAGCAAAGCAAAAAAACAGAAGATTAAAATTGACAATGATTAATAATTATTGTAATATAAAAATATATTTAAATTGATGATGAAGATTAGTAATTAGCATAATTATTTTATAGAAAGTTGCCGTTTGATGGAAGGCGATAAATAGTTGCTGATGAATCTGCTTCTAAGACGAATGAGATAAAATTCATTCGCGGGTAAAACCGTTAAACAAATTAAGAATAAGCTTGGATGGCACCGTGGTTAATATCACTCCAACAATTAAGGCTTATTCTTTTTATTTAAGGGAGATTATTTTATGGATGAAAGGTTAATATTAAAAACCGATGGTAAAATAGACTTAACGATACCAAAGGATTTTGAAGAGTATGATAATACGTTTGATATTTACTTGCATAATACTGATGAGATGATAGGTAGAATGTGGTTTGATGAGGGATTTGATGAAGATTTTACCAAATATTTTGGAAATGCTGGTTATGAGATATTTGAAAAGTATAGACGAAAGGGATATGCATCTTTGGCACTTAAACTTTTAAAGGATATTATGCTTGAAGAAGAAATTACCAAGATGATATTTAGTATAGCATCTGACAACATAGCATCAAGAAAAACAGCAGAAAAGTTTGGAGCGAAGATAACATGTTATAGAAAGGTTCCTAAAAACCATAAATTATATAATATAAGTGGGGAAGAAATAGTAATATATGAGCGAGATATAGGAGAGTATGATGAGAAAATTGAAACTAAAAAGCATTTATAAACATTTTAAGGGAAACTTATATTTAGTAGAAGATTTAGCAGTTCACTCGGAAACTGGTGAAATACTTGTAATATATAGACGTTTGTATGATGATTGCGCAAGCTTTGCAAGACCACTTGATATGTTTTTATCAGAAGTTGACCATGAAAAGTATCCTGATGTAAAACAAAAATATAGGTTTGAAGAAGCTATAATACATAAAAAATAAGGAGGATATATGTTAAAAGAATATTTTGAAGAAGAAAAGTATGAAGAATTAAAAGAAAGTAATGATATGATTTATAAGGCTTTAGAATTATCATTAGAGTTATTTAAGCATGATACTGATAAGGGTGGTTTTCCTTATGTGCTTCATTTACTTTATGTATATAGACATGTATATGATAAAGAAGAAAAGGTAGTAGCACTACTTCACGATGTTATGGAAGATAAAAACGTAACCAAAGAAGATTTATTAGAAATTGGTTTTCCGAGCAAAATAGTAAGTGATGTATCAGTATTAACTAGAATAAAAAATACAAACTATACAGATTATATAGATAACATAATAAAAAATGGTAGTAAAGAGGCTTTAGAAGTAAAGCTTGCAGATTTAAAGAATAACATAGATTTAACTAGGATAAAAAATCCTACCGTAAAAGATTATGAAAGAGTAGAAAAAAGGTATATGCCTTCTTATGAAAAAATACTAAATAGATTAAAGGAGATAGAAAAATGATAGATATTAAATTAATAAGGGAAAATAAAGAATTAGTAAAAGAAAATATTAAAAAGAAGTTTCAAGATAAGAAATTACCACTTGTTGATGAAGTTTATGATATGGATATAAAGTATCGTAAAATAAAAACAGAAGCTGATGAAAAAAGAAGTAAGATTAACTCTTTAAGTAAAGAAATTGGTAATTTTATGCGTAATAAAGATATAGATGGTGCAAATAAAATAAAAGATGAAGTAGCATCTATTAAAGAATCTATACCAGAACTTGAAAAAGAAGAGGAAATGCTAGAAAAAGAAATAAAAGAAAGAATGATGGTAATACCAAACATAATAGCAAGTGACGTTCCAATTGGAGAAGATGACTCTAAAAACGTTGAAGAAGGAAGATTTGGAGAACCTAAAGTTCCTGATTATGAAATTCCATATCATTCAGATATAATGGCTTCATTTAATGGATTAGATAAGGAGGCTGCAGCAAGAGTATCTGGTAATGGTTTTTACTATTTAATGGGAGATATTGCACGTCTTCATTCAGCTGTATTAGCATATGCAAGAGACTTTATGATAGATAAAGGATTTACTTACTGCATTCCTCCATATATGATTCATTCTGATGCGGTTGATGGGGTTATGTCATTTGAAGAAAAAGAAGCTATGATGTATAAAATAGAAGGTGAAGATTTATACTTAATAGGTACGTCAGAACACTCTATGATAGCTAAGTTTAAAGATCAATTATTAACAGAAGATATGCTTCCTATTACCATGACATCATATTCTCCTTGCTTTAGAAAAGAAGTTGGGGCACACGGAATAGAAGAACGTGGAGTATATAGAATTCACCAATTTGAAAAGCAAGAAATGGTAGTAGTATGTAAACCAGAAGATAGTGAGTCTTGGTATAACAAGATGTGGAATTATTCAGTAGAATTATTTAGAAGCCTTGATATTCCAGTTAGAAAACTTGTTTGCTGTTCTGGAGATTTAGCAGATCTTAAATATAGATCTTGTGACATAGAAGCTTGGAGTCCTAGACAGCAAAAATACTTTGAGGTATGTTCATGTTCTAACCTTACTGATGCACAAGCAAGAAGACTTGGTATACGTTATAAAAAATCTGATGGAACAAAAGAGTTTGCACATACCTTAAACAATACCGTTATCGCTCCTCCTAGAATGTTAATTGCATTTTTAGAAAACAATTTACAAGAAGATGGAAGTGTTCTTATACCAGAAAAATTAAGACCTTATATGGGTGGTAAGGATAAACTTATTCCGACAAATAAATAAAGGATTAATTCCTTTTTTTATTTGTGTTAAATTTAATTTTATGATATCATACAATCTATTAGAAAAAGAGTGATAAAAAATGAGATACTATGTTGATAAAGACACCATGGATTTTTTAGAAAAAGACGTAGAAGCAGTAATCTATTTACTTAAAAAAGCATATATTAGTACTAAAGAGTATTATAAAGGAAAAGCTCTTTCTGATTTTCTTTACTTTAATACTTATAAGACATTTACTAATGGATATTGTTTTTATTTTGCAAGAATGCTTAAAAGTATTTATAAAAATGCTTGTTTTGTTTCATATGATAAATATTATGCTCATATAAGTCATATATTTATTAAGATAAAAGGTGATATTTATGATGTATATGGTAAAAGAAACTTAAGTAAATATGAAACTTTAGAAAATGAAGAATTAGAAAAAATAAATTTAAATCATATGGAAGTAGAAAGAGAGATATATGAAACATTTAAGATGTATTTCCATAAGTATTTAGACTTATATATAAATTATAATGAGCCTTTTATTAAGAAAAAACATTAAAAATTATTAAAAAAACTTGCATTATTTAAAAAAATGTGGTAAATTCTTTCTATCGCTATTTTTTATAGTGATTTTATTTGGCTTTAATTTTATTATATAAAGAAAGGAGAGATAATATGTTAAATAACAAAAAACTTATAAATTATCTTATTGTTCGTGAAAATAATGTTAATAGTTATTTGAAAAATTTTGATATTACTAAAGATGATTTTAATTCTTTATTTATAAATAATAAAGATGAATTAGCTAGATATTATGATGAAGCATATAATCGTGCGGTAACTAAAGTTATGGATGATGAATATGTAGGTATTACATTTGATAATTTAGATAGAATTAATGAATTCTTAAATGAAGATGGAAAAATAAAAACACTTGCTATGTAAAAGAAGTTAGGTGTTTTTTATTTTTTTTGTTTAAAGTGTATAAAATACACAAAAAGCTATTGACAAGTGTATGAACGGCACATATAATGAAAATAGTTAAGGTGATTATATGAGAGTAGATAATAAATTATATGAAAAACAAGGTATCCATGTTATATCTGTTATATTTACGGTAGATAACGGAATAACTAAAGTATTATTAGTAAAAAGAAGTAACAAACCATATAAGGATATGTGGGCATTACCAGGTGGAGCTTTATACAATAACGAAAAGTTAGAAGATGGGGTTAAAAGAGAAATATATGAAAAAACTGGTATAAAAAATTGTGATATTTATCAGTTTAAAACATTTGATGAGTTTGGTGAAGAAAATAACTTATTTAGAATGCTTGCAGTATCGTATATTGGAATATTAAAAAGTGATTCTAAAATAATAAAAGAAAACAAAAATACTAAAGACGCCGCTTGGTTTAAAATTGATTGCGTGCCTAATCTTGCGTTTAAACATAATGAAATTATGAATGAGGCATTAGAAAAATTAAAAAGCCTAATAACTGAAAGTAACATTTTAAAATCTATTTTACCGGATAATTTTACGATGCCTGAATTACAAAAAGTCTTTGAAAGTATTTTACAAAAGAAGTTTGATAGAAGAAACTTTAGAAAGAAAATACTAAGTTTAAACATAGTTGAAGACTTAAATAAAGAACTTAGCTTAAATGGAAATAAACCATCTAAATTATATAAATTTAAAGACGAAATTCCCGTTAAGAAAGTGTTTTAAAAAGTACAAATGATATGTACTTTTTAATATAAAATTATATGTGTATAAAATACACTAAAAGGAGGCTAAAATGATATATTTGTTAAGACATGGTCTTGATGATGAAACTAAAATAGGAGGTTATAGCAATGTCTCACTGACAAATGAAGGAATTATAAAAACCAAAGAAGCAAGAAGTTTTATAGAAGAAAATATAAACTTTAATAAAATTATTTCAAGTGATGTTAAAAGAGCAGTTCAAACATCAAACATAATAAATGAAAATTTAAATAAAGAAATAATTTATACGGATTTATTAAGAGAGCAAGACAAAGGAGATTATAATGGCATTTTAAAAGCTAGTTTAGATAAAGATGATTACTTTTTAGGAAAAATAAACACGTATGATACGTATCCTAATGGTGAATCTTTAATGGACTTATATTTTAGAGTTGAAAAACTATTATTAGAAATAGATAGATGGGATGATAATTTATTAGTAACACATAGAGGAGTAATAAATATGATTTACTATATTTTAAATGATATAAAACCTACTATGTATAAAGATGAGTTTAAAGTTACACACTCATCAGTTCATAAATTGGATTTATCAAAAAATAAAATAGAAAGGATATATTAATTATGTTAGTATCAAAAATATGTTTAACTGGAGGACCTTGTGCAGGAAAAACAACCGCGCTTTCTAAAATATATAATGAACTTACTAATATGGGGTATAAGGTATTTATAATTGATGAAGTTGCAACAAGAATTATAAACGAGGGAATAAGACCTTTTGGAGAAGGAAAAATAAGTATGTTAGACTTTGAAAGAATTTTATTAAAGGAACAGTTAATTAATGAAGAATGTTTTTCATATGCTGCAAATTTAATAGATAAAAAATGCGTTATAATTTGTGATAGAGGAGTTTTTGACGTAAAATCGTTTTTAAATGAAAAAGATTTTGATTCTTTAATAAAAGAATTTGGTAAAACAAAGTTAGAACTTATGGATAGCTATGATTTGGTAATTAGTCTAACAACAGCAGCTAAGGGTGCACAAAAGTATTACACAACAAGTAATAATAGTGCAAGAAAAGAGAATATAAAAGAAGCTATTATAAGTGATGATAAAGTACAAGATGCTTGGAGTTTTCACAATAATTTAAAGATCGTATCAAATAAATATTCCTTTGATGAAAAGATGAATAATGTTTTAGAAATAATAAAAAAACATCTAAATATAGATGAAAAAAAGGAAGCAAAATACTTAGTAGAACTTCCCCTTAATATAGATAATATCAAAGACTATACGAAAATAAGAATTACCCAGACATATTTAAAAACAAATGGTAACTACGAAATGAGACTTAGAAAAAGAAGTCTTGAAGGTGAAAACACGTATTATGTTACGATAAAAAAGACTTATGATGATAAAGAAAAAATAATAACAGAAGAAAAAATAGATGAAAGAACATATAATATTTTAAAAAATCAAAGAGAAATAATAAATGAACTTGATAAAACAAGACTTTGCTTTTCTTTTAATGATGATATGTATAAATTAGATATGTTTGATAATGGTATGAATATTTTAGAAGCAAATGCTACATCTAAAGTTCCAGAATTTATAAAAGTTATTAAAGATGTTACAAACGATAAAAACTATAAGAACATTAATATAGAATCTGGTAAGAGTTATGTTTACAAAAATAAATAACGGTGATATTATTTTTTAAGGTAGGTGTTTTATATGGCTAATTTAGAATTTAGATATGGACCAATGAATTCAGGCAAAAGCATGAATCTTTTACAAATGGCTTATAATTATGAAGAAAATAATAAAAAGGTTATTTTAATAAAATCGGTCGTGGATACTAAAGGAGGAGATTATTTAGTATCAAGGATTGGACCTAAAAGAAAGATTCAGATAAAACTAGATAAAAAAGAGAGCATACTTAGTAATAAATACATAGAAAAAATTAGAAAAGCAGATATCGTTTTAGTAGATGAGGCACAGTTTTTAAATAAAAGTCAGGTAGAAGAGTTATGGATAATATCAAAGAAATTTGATATTTTAGTTATTTGTTTTGGACTCAAGACTAATTTTAAATCGGAATTTTTTGAAGGATCTAAGAGATTATTTGAATTATCAGATAAGTTTAAAAAGCTAGAAACAATATGTAAATGCGGTAAGAAAGCTAGGTTTAACGCAAGAAAAATAAATGGCAAATACGTAAAAGATGGATTAGAAAACGTAATAGATGGAGAAAATAAAGAAACAAAATACGTTCCGTTATGTGGGAAATGTTACTTAGAAAAAGTTTTTGAAAAAGGTATATAATTCGACATATTTCTTAAATTAAAATCACTATAATTACTATTGTGATTTTTTTTTAGAAAGGAATAAGTAGTTATGCAAACAGAAATTGAATTATTAAATTATTTGAAAAATTTTATTATAAGTAAGGAGATATTTAACATAAATATTAAACCTAATAATATAGATATACTAAAAAGATATTATGATGATAATTATAAAAAGGCTTCTATATTAGTTATGGATGATGAATATGTAGGTATTACATTTGATAACTTAGAAAAAATAAATACTTTAATTAAAAAAAGTTAGTTAAAATACGTTTATTATAGTATAATTATTACGAGGTGTTATATATGTTTGAAAATAATAAAATATTTATATTAGGATTTGCAAGAAGTGGTTATGAAGCTGCTAAATTTTTAGTAAAAAGAGGAAATGAAGTTTTAATAAATGATGGTAAAGATGAAAGTAAGGTAGATAGGGATAAACTAAAAGAACTAAAAGATCTAGGAGTTAAGTTTTTCTTTGGTTCACATCCAGATGACTTATTAGATGAAAGTTATGATTATTTAATTAAGAATCCAGGAGTTCCAATACATCATAAATATATAGAAAAAGCAAAAGAACTTAAAATAGAAGTTATAAATGAAGTAGAAATGGCTTATAGATTATTACCAAAAGATGTTACGTTAGTTTCTATTACTGGTACTAATGGTAAGACAACAACTACAACACTTACTTACGAAATGATTAAAGAAGCAGGTATTAGATGCCATTTAGCAGGAAATATAGGATACCCTTTATGTAGTTTTTTAGATAAATTACAAAAGGGTGATGTAATTGTTATGGAAACATCTTGCCAGCAACTTAATAACGTAAAAGAATTTAAACCACATATAGCAGTTATGACTAATTTATCAGAAGCTCACGTTGACTTTTTTGATAATAGCTATAAGAAATATAAAGACGTTAAAACAAAGATATTTAAAAATCAAACAGAAGATGATATTGCAATTCTTAATTTAGAAAATGATGAAGTATTAAAACAAACAAAAGATATTAAGTCTAAGAAGTTATATTTTTCATCAAAGAAAAAAGCTGATTGCTACTTAAAAGATGATATTATTTACTATAACGATGAAGAGGTGCTTGATACTAATAAAATGATTATAGTAGGTAACCATAATAAAGAAAACGTAATGGCATCTATTATGGTAGCAAAAGAATTTAACGTATCAAATGATACCATTAGAAAAGTTGCTTACAATTTTAAAGGTGTTGAGCACAGACTAGAATTTTCTGGGGAAGTTGATGGTGTTAAGTATTATAATGATACTGAAGCAACTAACATTAAATGTACTCAAATTGCACTTTCTTCATTCAATAATCCAACCATAATTATATTAGGTGGATTAGAAAGAGGACAAGACTTTAACGAACTTACTCCATACATGAAAAACGTAAAAGCAGTTTTAGCAATTGGTGAATGTAGAAAAAGAGTAGAAGACTACGCAAAAAGTTTAAAAATCCCAGTTTATACTCATGAATTTTTAAAAGATGCCATGAAAGAAATAGAAGGTATTAAAAAAAGCGGAGACGTTGTTCTTCTATCTCCAGCATCAGCCTCTTGGGATCAATATAAAGAATGTGAAATTAGAGGAAAAGAATTTAAAGACTTTGTAAAAGAACTAAAATAAGCCTGATTGACTTATTTTTTTCTTTATGTATAATAAGTGCCATAAAAAGAGGTGTTTTTTTATGGGAATAGAAGAAAAAGTTAGACTAGCTAAAAAAACAAAAGATGAAAAACTAATTAAAGAAATAATAAAATATTACGAGCCTATCTTTTGTTTAAATGTTTCTAATAAATATGGAGAAGAATATGTAAAAGATGCAAAAGAAATGCTTCCCCAATTAGTTTATAAATATATTTATAATGACGAAATTAAAAGTAAACTTTCTTGTGTTTTAAGAAAAAAAGTTAAAACTTTTTTTCCAAAAACACATTATAATGATGTAATTACATCAGGAAACAAAGAATATATAAAAGAACATTATATTAATAAACTTTATAAAAATCTTAAGATTTTAAATACAACAGATGTTTTAAATGATGATGAACTTATGATGTTATCCAATAAAATCGTTAGTGGTTTTTATAATAATTATTTAAATGGTGATAAAAAATCATCAGTATCTAATTATTTTAATTCACAAATTTCTAGAAAATTGAAGAACTTTAATGATGAAGAAAAATTATTATTATTTTATGCTTATAAAGTAGAAGTAAATGATAAGATAGTTTTATATTTTTGTGATAAATACTTATATTTATTAGAAGAATTTAAATATATAAATATTAATATGTATAAAAAAATAATAAAAGATATTTTATCTAATAAAGTTTATGTAAAAAAGACTAATTTAAAGTCAATTATAATTAAAGAAATGAAAAATAAAGAGGAAAGCTATAAAGAACATATAAAATATTGTATTTATTTGTTAAAAATGGGAGATTTAACTTATTATGATGATGTTTATAAATATTATTTTTATATAACTCGTTTAGTATATGAAAAATATAAAGATGAAGTTATTAATAAGAGAGAATTTAAAAAAGCATTAAAAGAAAAATATGATATATATTTTAAAGAAACAATAGATAACTTACATTTTAAAGAAAATCTTAATATACAAAGATATGTTAATTCAAGGTTAACTTTTTATGCTAAAAATGATAGAAGTTTATATGAAAAAACTCGAATTAATAAAAAAATGATTAATGAAAATAGTGATGAATTAATTGATAAAACTTTAAGAAAATATGAAAAAAATATTTTTCCTTCGGATGTATTAGAAGATATTATAGTAGAATCATATTATAAAAGTGCAGAAGAGTATTTTAAAAAGCATAGAAATACAGATTTTGTATCATACGTAGATTATAAAATGGATTATTGTATTAAAAAAATGAATTTGAATAAATAAAATAACAAATTCTTTTTTTTATGTTATACTATTTTAAGAAATGAGTGATTGATATGTTAAAACCAAATTATATAGAAGCTAAAAAAAGAACTAAAGAAGATATAAAAGTATTAAGAAATGAATATAAAATTCCAGATGAAGTTAAAAACTTAGGAGAAAATAAAAAGTATTTCATTAAGACTTATGGCTGTCAGATGAATGAACATGATAGTGAAGTTATATCTGCAATATTAGAAGATATGAAATTTATTAAAACAGATGATTATGAAAATGCTGATTTAATTATTTTAAATACTTGTGCTATTAGAGAAAACGCACATAATAAAACGTTTGGAATGCTTGGTAGAATAAAGCACTTGAAGCAGGCTAAGCCTAATTTAATGGTTGGACTTGCAGGGTGTATGAGTCAGGAAGAAAGCGTAGTAGATGAAATAATTAATAAGTATAAATGGATGGATTTTGTATTTGGAACTCATAATATCTATAAGCTTCCAGAAATTTTAAAAGAACATATGAAAACTGAAAAATTAGAAGTTAATGTATGGTCTAACGAAGGAAACGTAATAGAAGGACTTCCATCAAAAAGAGATTCTAAATATAAAGCATGGGTAAATATTATGTATGGTTGTGATAAGTTTTGTACGTACTGCATCGTTCCTTATACAAGAGGTAAACAAAGAAGTAGAATGCCAGAAGATATAATAAGTGAGGTTAAAAACTTAAAAGAACAAGGTTATATGGAAGTTACACTACTTGGTCAAAATGTTAATGCATATGGTAAAGATTTTAAAGATAGAAATTATAAAATGGAAAACTTACTTGAAGATGTAGCTAAAACAGGTATTAATAGAGTAAGATTCGTAACATCACATCCTTGGGATTTTACTGATAATATGATTGATATAATTAAAAAGTACGATAATATTTGTAACTATATTCATCTTCCAGTACAATCAGGTTCATCTAGAATATTAAAACTTATGGGAAGACGTTATACCAAAGAATCATACCTAGAGCTTTATAAAAAAATAAGAGAAAAACTAGGGGATAACGCATCTATTACAACTGATATAATAGTAGGATTTCCAGGTGAGACAACTAAGGATTTTGAAGAAACTTTAAAACTTGCAGAAGAATGTAAATATGATTCAGCATTTACTTTTATATACTCACCAAGAGAAGGCACTCCAGCTGCTAAAATGGAAGATAACGTATCAAAAGAAGAAAAAGAACAAAGACTATATAAACTTAATGAAATAATAAATAAATATGCAAAAGAAGCTAACGATAAATTAGTCGGTAAAGTTATGAAGGTTTTATTAGAAAACGTAAGTGAAAAAGATGAAAATATGTTAGCAGGTTATACTGATACGATGAAATTAGTTAATGTTAAGGCAGATAAAAAATATATTGGTAAAATAGTAAACGTTAAAATTACTGATGCTAAAACTTGGAGCTTGGATGGTAAGATAGATGAGTGATATAGAAGAAAAAATAGATGAATTATTTGATGATTTTGAAGAGTCTAAGTTGTACAAAGATTATTTAAGCGTTCAAGATAAAATATCTAAGGATAAAGAGATAATAAGCGTTATAAATGAAATAAAGAAATTTCAAAAAATAAGTGCTAACAACAAAGATAAGTCAGTTGAACTTAAAATAAATGAATTATATAAAAAGTTAGAATCTTATCCGATTTATCAAAGTTACTTAATTATGCATGATGAAATAGAAGAAGAATTATTTATGATAAAGGAAGTTTTTGATAAATATTTTAATAATTTATTAACTTTGAGCTAGTGATATATGTCACGGCTTTTTTTATTGTTTCATAAATTATAGTGGTGATTATTATGGATGAGGTTATTTTAACAATAAATTTAATAAACTCTATTTTAGAGGACATAATATTAGAGGATAACATTAGTTATCTAGGTAGTAATACAAAAGATATTTTTAGTGTTTACAGCTCGGATTTTTGTGATATTATGATGCATTATTATCCTGGAGCAACAGTTATGATAGATAATAACTTAAGAAAATGTGGGATAATGATAAATGGAGTTGTTTATGATTCTTATGGTATTTCAAATAAAAGTTATCATGTAGCAAATGAAGAAGAAATAAATTACATAAGAAAAGCAATGCCTAAATTATCTATTTATGTTGTATCTAAAATTTATAACCATATAAATAGCACTAACAAGAAAGATAATGTTTATACTTTAAGAAAAGATAGATATGATTTTACATAGTTATAAAAAAATGTTGATTATCACTAAAAAAAATGATATCATATATTTGTAATAATAATAGGAGGAAGAAAGATGGAAAAAGAAAGAAAAATCAAAGTTTTATCAGTTGCAGCTTTATTAGTAGCAGTATTAGGACTAACTGTTGCATTTGCAGCTTTATCACAAACATTAACAATTAATGGTAGTGCAACTGTAAATACAGCTTCATGGGATATTCATTTTAAAAATTTAAGTACCCCAACATTAACAGGAAATGCTGCAGTTACAACAGCACCTACAATCGATACGAAAGGAACTACAATTGGTAACTATGCGCTTAAGTTAACAAAACCAGGTGATAGTGTTACATACACTTTTGATGTTGAAAATAAAGGTACTATTAACGCTAAAATATCTGAATTAGTTAAAGCAGCTAAACCTACTTGTACTGGTACTGGAGCAGCAGCAACAGCAGATGCAAAAATCATTTGTGATGGTTTAACTTACACATTAACTTATACAGATGGAGGAGCAGCAGTTGCAAAAGAAGATACTTTAAATGCTAACGAAACTAAAAACTTAACTTTAAAATTAGCTTTCGAAAGTAACAGCTTACCAGCAGACGATGTTTCTATTTCTGATTTAGGAATAACTATAACATACGCTCAAAACTAATTATAAATAGTAATCAAAGAAGAGATAAAACTCTTCTTTGATATTGCTATTTAATACAAAAGTGTTAAAAAGTGGTGATTGGATGAAAAAGGGATTTAATAAAATACTAATTTTAGAAATAATTCTTCTAATTTTTTTGCTATTTAATAGTTTTGTATTCAAAATAGCAAATATGTATGTAATATCAGGGATAATGCTACCATTTTTAATTTTAATGATAGTGTTAAATGGTTTTGAAAAAGATAATTATAGGTACAAAAAAGATGTTTTATTAAACATTATAATATTTTTACTTATGTATTATTTTATTACATATTTTTTAGGCTTATTTTCTGGGTTTGTAAAATCCAGCTACAGTTTATCATTTATAAACATTATTAAAAATACTTTTCCAGTTATTGCATTAATATTAATTAGTGAATTAATGAGATATGTATTATTTAATAAAACAAAGAGAAATTTGCCTTGCTTAATTATTGGATGCTTATTATTTGTAATGGTAGATGTTAACACAATGGTTCATATCTATGATGTTAAAACAGCACTTGGAATAACAAAAATGATATGTCTTGTTGTTTTCCCTAGTATTACAAAAAATATATTTCTTACTTATTTAACTATGAAAGTAGGATATAAAAATGGAATTATATATAGGCTAATAACTGAGCTTAGTACTTATTTACTTCCGATATTTCCGGACTTTGGTGAATATATAAACGTACTTTTAAAAACGGTTTTACCTATCGCTATAATGGCAAGACTAAATAATATGTTTAATTATTATTCAGTTAGAAAAATAAAAGATTCAAGATATAATAACAGAAAACTTGTTTTATATTCAGTTATAACTTTTGCACTTCTTACTATCGTACTTTTAACAAGTGGCTTATTTACATATCAAGCTCTAACAATTGGATCAGGCTCTATGTCTCCTGCAATTGAAAAAGGAGATGTAATAGTACTTAAAAGTATGAAAAACGAAGAAGTAAGAAAAATAAAAAAAGGTGATGTATTAGTTTATAACCATGATAATAAAATAATAGTTCACCGTGTAATAAAGAAAAATAATAATGGTGAAACAATAAGTTTTAAAACTAAGGGCGATTATAACAATGCAAAAGATTCTTGGACAGTAAAACAAGAAGATGTAATAGGAATAGTTAAAATTAGAATAAGATGGATTGGAATGCCAACTGTTGCATTAAATGAGTTATTGAATAAATAGGGTGGTGAATTTATATGGCGAGTGTTAAAAAGAGAAAGTATACTAGCAATTCGAATAGATATCATAGAAAGAAGAAAAACGTATCTGAAAAACAAAAAGTAAAAAAGGAAGCTAATATAAATCAAATAGATGAAATAAAGGATAATGAGGTAAAAAGCATTGATTTAGCAATTGATAAATTATTAGATGAAAAAGTACTTCTTAAAGATAGTACAAAGATGGATGAAATAGAAAAGGAAGAAGTAGAAGCCTTTATTCCTGAGGAAAACTCTTTAATAGAAACAAAACCAGATGAATCATTAGAAGAGGAAGCTAAGGAAGAAAAAGAAGAAAAGATATTTATTCCATACATTCCTGAGATAAAGGAAGATGATGAAAAATTAGAAGAAACTAGTTTAGATATGAGTATACCAGTTATAGAAGATTCTAGTGATACTAAAGAACATGAAGATTTATCAAATGATAATACTGATAGTAATGAAAAAAAATATGAATCTGATATAACTTACAAAGAAAATAAAAACAATAAATACTTAGGTTATAATGAAAGATTGCTAATTAATGTTATAGGAATAGTTTTATTCTTTATTGTAGGGATAATATTAGTTATATCTAGTATATCTATAAAAACACAAAACATGGTTTTATACAATCAATCAAGTAACGTAGACTATAAAGTATATTTAAAACCAAATGATTATTATAAAGAACCTTATTTAGATAAAAACATGCAGTATATAGCTAATTTAATAAACGACATAGACGTTAACTTTAGTTATAATTTTAGTGTTAACCAAAGCATTAATTATACTTATTCATATTACGTTAAAGCTGACGTAGCAGTAACTGATAGTCAGGATAAAACAAAAGTTATTTATTCAAAATCAGATAAGTTAACAGAACCAGTTATTTACACGAAAGAATCATCAAATGGATTTAACATAAACCAAAATATAAAAGTTGATTATGATAAATATAATGACTTAGTTAAATCGTTTAAGAGTTCATATGCAATTAGTGCTAATAGTAATTTAACTTTAAGTTTATGTGTTCAAATACAAGATGAAAAGGGTAATATGATAAGAAGTTATGAATCTTCTGACACAATGAAATTAAAGATTCCTCTAACAGAGCAAATGATAGATATTACGATGGATTCAAAGTCAGTAAATAATGATAATAATAATGCAAGTGTTTATAAAGATTTTAGCATTTCTAATAAGGTAACATTTATATTATCTTTTGTATCATTTATAATATCAATTGCATTTGTTGTTAAATTATTATTATTTATCCGTAAAACTTCTGCTAAAAAAAGTTTATATGACGTAACATTATCTAAAATACTAAGAGAATATGATAGAGTAATTGTTAACTCTAAGAAAATTGTAGATTTAAATAACGAAAAAGAAATAATAGATGTAAATAGTTTTACTGAACTTTTAGATGTAAGAGATAACTTAGAAAAACCAATAATTTTCTCTGAAGTTCATAAAGGACAAAAGAGTGTATTCATTGTTAAAACTTCAAATGAAACATATAGATATGTATTAAAATTAGCAGATTTAGAAAAAGAAACTAGAAAATAGTTTTCTTTTTTGTTTTAAAAAGTGTATGTAAACCTTGGAAAATTTAAGATATTATGATATTCTATAAGTAGAAGGTAGACTTATCAATATTATTGAATGGGGAATGATTAGCATGGAACTAAAGAAAATAGACTCAAAAAAAAATTTAAAAGATAAAACTGAGTTAATGCTTTTTCTGCTTTTTGTATGTTTTACATTATGTCTGTCAGTTGGTTATGCAGCCCTTAATAGTGATTTAAAAATAAGTGGAGAGGCTAATTTTAGAGTAGAATCTGACATAAGAATAACGAATGTATCACTTTATGAAACAACTAATTTAGGATTAGAAAACTATACAAGTAAATATAGTAAATATACAGTAACGATAGGAGCGGATTTAAAGCAAGTAAATTCAACAATTTCATATAAAGTAAAAGTACAAAATAGTGGAACTGTCTCCATGTGGATAGATAGTATAGAAGAAACTAAAAATAATGATAATATAGAATATGTACTAGAAGGAATAGGATTAAAAGAATTAATAAATCCAGGAGAAGAAAAAGAATTTATAGTAAAAATAAAATATAAAGATAGTATAACTATACTACCTGATAATACAAATATAGATACAATACTTAAATTTAACTTTATAAAACCAGAAAGCGTGTTAAGCCATACATCATACTCGGAAAATCAAGGGGTTAATGATAAATTTTTGACAGGACCAATAACTCGTGGTTCAATTGAATCAATAACATTTATGCCAACACTTGATGTAGTAGAAGATGCTATAGGATCATGGGATGCATCATATGATAAAAACGGAACCGTAATAGCATCATATAAAGATTCTGATGGAAATGGCCTTTATGAGCTTTATATTGGAGGCATAGGGGTTGTTTATGCAAATTCCAATCAAGATTCTTTATTTTATAATTTAACTAAGTTAAAAAAAATTACATTTAATGGATATTTTGATACGTCAAAAACAAAAACAATGTATAGTATGTTTAGAAATTGCTATTTATTAGAAAGTGTTGATACTAATATGTTTGACACATCAAACGTAACTAATATGGGTGGTATGTTTATTAATTGCCAAAAATTAAAGAATATAGATTTATCATCATTTGATACTAGTAATGTAACAAATATGTTAGGAATGTTTTCAGATTGTAGATCATTAGAAAGCATAGATGTTTCAAATTTTAACACATCAAACGTTACTTCGGTTGCAAATAATTATGGTGGTATGTTCATGAATTGTTATGAATTAAAAACTCTTGATTTATCATCATTTGATACATCAAAAATAACATCATTTGCAAGAATGTTTGCTGGATGCAGTAAGTTAACGAGTCTTAACATATCAAACTTTGACACTTCAAATGTAACGGACATGTCCAATATGTTTAATGGATGCTCATCTTTACTAAAAATTGATACATCTGGTTTTAACACTAAGAAGGTAACTTCAATGATGGGAATGTTTTATGAATGTAAAAAGGTAACTAATCTTGATGTATCAGGCTTTAATACATCAAACGTTAATGAGATGACAAATATGTTTGGAAATTGTTCATCATTAATTAGCTTGGATGTAAGTAAATTTAATACGTCTAAAGTACATAAATTTGGCCAGATGTTTTTGGGTTGTTCTTCTCTTACTAGCCTTGATGTTTCAAATTTTGATACTTCAGGTTCTGTCGATACTCATAGCATGTTTAATGGGTGCTCCAAGTTAACATATATTGATGTTTCTAATTTTGACACGTCAAAAGTTACTAATATTGAGGCGATGTTTATGAACTGTGGATTACTTGAAAACATAGATGTTTCAAGATGGAACGTATCCAGCGTTATAAGCGCAACATCTATATTTATGGGGTGCCAAAAATTAGAAAACTTAGATTTATCTTCTTGGACATTAGAAAATGCTACTAATTTAAATAAAATGTTTTCTTATTCTGCTTTTGAAACTCTTGATTTATCATCTTTTAATACATCAAAGGTAACTAACATGGCTAATATGTTTAGTGGGTGTGTAAACCTAAAAAAAGTTGATTTAAGTTCATTTGATACATCAAATGTTGAAAATATAAATGCCTTATTTAAAGATTGCATATTATTAGAAAGTTTAGATATTAGTAATTTTAATTTTGATAAAATAAAATCTGATATGAAAAAAGATGTATTTGGTGGTACATTTAAAAATACAACTTTAATTATAGTAAAAGATAGTACTATGAGAAATTTTATTTTTGATTTAAGAAATGATTTAAAAAACATACAAATAAAACAAACTTAAAAATATTTGACAAATCATTAATAATTGAATAAAATATTATTGTTAGTGAAGAAGGAATTTACGACTCTGGAGCTAAAACGTAATAAAGGCGTTAACTTAAACTAAGTGCTAGACATATATCTAGAACAAAGGTGGTACCGCGGTTATTGATTATTAAATCGTCCTTTAGTAAAGGATGATTTTTTTATTTTGAAAGGAGATTATTATGACATTATATGAAGATTTAAAATGGAGAGGATTAATTCAAGACATATCAGATGAAAAACTAATTGATAAACTAAATAATGAAAAATTAACTTTTTACATAGGAACAGATCCAACAGCAGATTCTATGCACATAGGTCATTATTCATCATTTTTAATATCTAAAAGACTTGCTAAGGCAGGACATCATCCAATTTTATTAGTAGGTGGTGCAACAGGTCTTATAGGAGATCCTAAACCAACTGCAGAGCGTCCTATGATATCTAAAGAAGAGGTAGAACATAATTTTAAAGGACTTAAAAAACAAGCAGAAGAGATATTTGGTTTTGAAGTAGTTAATAACTATGATTGGACAAAAGACATTAACGTAATAGACTTTTTAAGAGATTATGGAAAGTATTTTAATATCAATTACATGCTTGCAAAAGATAAGGTAAAATCAAGAATGGAAACTGGTATTACTTATGCTGAGTTTTCATACATGATACTTCAAGCACTTGATTTTATGCACCTTTATGAAACAAGAGGATGCACACTACAAGTTGCAGGATCAGATCAATGGGGAAATATAACATCAGGTATTGAGCTTACTAGAAAAAAACTTGGTAAAGAATTATACGGAATGGTAATGCCTCTTGTAACTGATTCTAATGGTGTTAAGTTTGGTAAGACTGAAGGAAACGCATTATGGTTAGATAAGAATAAAACTTCTTCTTATGAGTTATATCAATATTTAATTAACCTAGAAGATTCTATGATTATTGAATACTTAAAGAAATTAACATTCTTAAGTAAAGAAGAAATAGAAGAGCTAGAAGAAAAGCATAATTCTAATCCTCATCTAAGAGAGGCTCATAAAGCATTAGCACGTGAAGTAATAACTGATCTTCATGGTAAGGAAGAATATGAAAAAGCTGTTAAAATAAGCGAGGCTTTATTTAGTGGAAATGTATCATCACTTTCAAAAGATGAAATATTAATGTGCTTTAAAGATGTTCCTTCATTTAATGTTAAAGAAGGAGTTAAGCTAATTGATATGTTAGTTGATAATAAGATTTGCACAAGTAAAAGAGAAGCTAGAGAATTTTTAAAAGCATCATCTATTTCTATTAATGATAAAAAGGTAACTGAAGAAGAAATGCTAATTACTAAAGATATAGCAATAGAAGGCGAATTACTAGTTATAAAACGTGGTAAAAAGAAAAACTTTATAGGTAAGATAAGTTAATGATTATGTGTCATTAACTTTTTTTGTCATGTTATATTTGCTAATTGCTAACTTAAATGATATAATTGATAATAGGTGATAGCATGAAAAAAAGGATAATAGTTTTTATAAGTGTAGTATTTTGTTTTTTTGCATTTTTAGTAAATGTAAAAGCATTAAACAAGATTTATTTTGATTCTGAGGATTTATCTGTTATGCCAGGTGAAACCAAGGAAGTAGGCGTTTATGTAGATAGTGATAGTAGTTTTACAAGTATTAAAATGAACGTAATAACAACATCAAATAGTATTAATTTTGCAGGTATTACGTATAATGAGGCTTTTACTAAAACAAATAATGGAAGCTCTGTTATTTTAACTTCTAAAACACCTTTAAAAAGTGGAAGTAAAGTTGCAACTATAAATGTTAAGGCTATAGATAGTGCAACAGTTGGAACAACAGGGTATATAAGAGTAAGTAATGTATCTTTAAATGATGTTCAATTAGAAAATGCATCTTTAAATGTTAAAGTGTCTAATGAAAGTTCATCTAGCTCTTATCTTAAAAGTGTTACGTCTAATATTGTTAAAATAGATTTTAATAAAGATACGTATGACTATGAATACGAAGTATCAAATGATGTTGATAAAATGGATTTAGTCGCACAAGCAGAAGATAGTAATGCTAAAATAGATATATCTAATCAAACATTAAAGATAGGTGAAAATACTATTAAAATAACTGTAACAGCTAAAAATAAAGATAAAAAAGTATATACTTTTTCTATAAATAGAAAAGAAAAAGAAAATCAAATTGATGAAAAAGATGATGATGTTATACCAATAAGTGATAGTGTTGAAACAAAAAAGCCAAATAAAACTGGTTTTGTATTACTTTTAGGAATATTAATAGGTGTTATGATAATAGATTTAGTTATCATGAAAAAGAATAAATATAAAAAATAGAAGTATATCTATATCGTAAAGAATTATAGAAGGAGAGTATTATGGAGACGATAGATTTAAAAGATTTATTTGATTATTATAAATCCAAGTTGGGTGTTGTAATATTATTTGTAGTATTAGTTGGAATATTAGGATGTTTATATGGTTTATTTATACAAAAACCAATGTATAAGTCATCTACTTCAATAGTTTTAATTAGTGAGGCTAAAGATAATAGTCAGTTAACATATAATGATGTATCTGTTAACCAAAACTTAGTAAGTACTTATTCTGAAATAGTTAAAAGTAAAAGAGTATTAGGTCAGGTTATTAATAATTTAAATCTTAATTATACTTATGGAGCATTATCTAATAACATAGAAGTATCATCTGTTACAGGAACTCAAATAATAAAAATAACGGTAACTGATGAAAATAGTAAAACTGCAATGAAAGTTGCTAATGAAATAGGAAAAGTATTTGCAAAGGAAATTCCAGAATTATATAATATTTCAAACGTAAATATATTAGATACTGCAGAGCAGCCATCTAGTGCATATAATGTTAATATTACAAAACAAAGTGCAATTTCCTTACTAGCTGGATTAGTATTAGGATTAGGCGTTGTATTTGTTATGTATTATTTTGATAGATCAGTTAAAAATGCATCTCAAATAGAAGATAAACTAAAACTTCCAGTACTTGCAACAGTAAGGGAATATAGAGGATAGTAAGGGGGTAGTTATTGTGAAAAATGAATTAATAGTAATGAGTAAACCTAAGGCAACAATAAGTGAAGATATAAGAACTCTTAGAACTAACTTAGAATTTTCCTTAACTACAAATAATGAGAAAGTAGTTATGATTACGTCTTCTAATCCATCAGAGGGAAAGAGTTTTATTTCTAGTAATTTAAGTACTTGTTTTGCACAGAATAATAAAAAAGTATTATTAATAGATGCTGATTTAAGATTAGGAAGGCTTCATAAAATATTTAATATTTCTAATAAGAGGGGTTTATCTAATCTTATATTGAACTATGATGATGATACTAAGTATGAAAGTTATATACAAAAAACAGATGTTAATGGACTTTTTGTTATTCCAAGGGGAATTGTTCCACCTAATCCAGCAGAATTATTAGGTTCTAAGAAATTTGATGATATTCTTCATGATTTAAAAAGAATATTTGATTATATTATATTAGATGCAACTCCTATTAATGGCTTATCTGATGCTTTAATATTAACTAAGAATGCAAATGAAGTAGTTATAGTATGTAAGTATGGTAAAACTGATTTAGGAGATTTAGAAGAGTGTAAAAAAGCTCTTTTAAATGCTGATGCTAAAATAGCGGGTGTAGTAATAAATAGTATGCCAAAAACTAAGAATAAGTATGGATATTATACGGAGTAGATAATAAATGATAGATATGCATTGCCATATATTATATGGTATAGATGATGGATGTAAAACTATAGAAGAATCTATAGAAACTATTAGGAATATGAAAAGTGTAGGCTTTAATACTATAGTTTTAACACCACATTATATAGAAGATTCGTTATTTAAAGCTAATAATAATTTAAAGCTAGAACGATTAGAAATATTAAAAGAAGAATTATTAAAGAATAATATAGATGTTAACTTATTTTTAGGTAATGAAATATTTATTAATGAAAGTATAAATGAACTTATAATTAATAAAGAAATACGTTCTATTAATAATACAAGATATATATTAATAGAACTTCCATTTGATAATCAAATATTAAATTTAGATGATTATATATATGAACTAAGTTTAAAAGGGTATAAGGTAATAATTGCACATCCAGAAAGATATTCTTATTTTAAAGATGATTATAAAGAAGCTAAAAGGTTATACGATAGTGGAGTCTTATTTCAAGTTAATTATGGAAGTATTATAGGACAATATGGAAATGGTTCTAAAAAGCTTGTTAAAAAGCTTTTAAAGGACAATATGGTAGACTTTATATCAACTGATGTACATAAACCTAATTCTAGTTTATTTGATAAATTTGACTTAATTAAACGTAAAATAATTAAGATAACAGGTGAAGATAAATTTAAAGAAATAACTTGTAATAACATGTTAAAAGTTATTAATGATGAAGATATTTAAAAACAAAGATTAATTTAATATCTTTGTTTTTTATTATATAAAAATTAGTTCTTTTTTATAAAATAATACAATATTTTTTAATATAAATAAAAAAATTATAAAAATTACAAAAAACGACATAATATTTATAGATAATCAATTATAGTATGTAACTTGTAACAGAAAGGACTGATTATTATTAATAGTTTTTTAATATTTTTAATTGGAGTATTTATAGGAGGACTATTTATGACATTTGTTATGTGTGCTTTTCAAATAAGTAGAATTACTGAATATGAAGATAAGTATAAAAAATAATATTATGATAAAATAATATTATTTTTTTAATACATTATTATGACAAAATAAGTACTTAGTAAATTGATTTTAATAGGTATATATGATAAAATTAGTTTAGCAGTAAATATAAGTGAGAGGTGTATGAAGTGAATGAAGAAATTGAAACATCCAAAGATGTTTTAAAAGACTATAGTCTTTTAAAAAAGATAGATCGTTTTTTTTATTTTTTTATAAAAAGATTATTTGATATTGTTTTTTCTTTATTAGGAATTATGTTTTTATTACCTATATCATTGATTGTTAAAATAAGTTATGTCTTATCTGGAGATTATAAAACGATATTTTATAAACAAAAAAGAATAGGTAAAAATGGAAAAATTATTTATATTTTTAAATATAGAACAATGATTCCAGATGCAGATAAAGTACTTAAAGAATTATTAAAAAAAACTAAATATAAAAAAGAATGGAAAAGCCATCATAAATTATCTAATGATCCAAGGATAACTAAGGTGGGGAAAATTCTTAGAAAAAGTAGTTTAGATGAGTTTCCTCAATTTATTAATGTTTTAAAATGGGATTTAAGTATAATAGGTCCAAGACCTTTAGTTGAAGGTGAACTGGATGAACATAATGGTAATCATGAAATATATGAGTCAGTAAGGCCTGGTATAACAGGTTGGTGGGCTGCTAATGGTAGAAGTGCAATTGATTATGAAAAAAGATTAGAACTTGAATATTACTATTGTAAAAATTGTAGTTTATGGTTAGACATTAAATGTTTCTTCAAAACAATAGAAGTAGTATTGTTTAAAAGAGGAGCAAAATAATTAAGAGGTAATTATAAGATAGTGTAAATTAGACATTTTATGATAAAATTGTATACGACTTTACAGAAGGAATATATTAAATGGGGAAAGTACATATCATGACTATATGTAAAAAAATGTTGAACAGAAAGTATATAAATATATAGGAGAAGATGAAGAAAAAATGGAAAAAAAGCAAGGAAAAATAAAAATTAGTGTTATAATGCCAGTTTATAAAGTAGAGGATTTTGTTGGGAAAACAATAGAAAGTGTTTTGAATCAATCCTTAACAGAAATAGAATTTTTCGCAATAGATGATGGTTCACCAGACAGCAGTGGGAAAATATGCGATGATTATGCAAAGAAAGATTCACGATTAAAAGTTATTCATAAAGCAAATGGTGGTGCTCCAGATGCAAGAAATACTGCGATTGAATTGGCTAGAGGAAAATATATGTATTTTATTGATTCTGATGATTGGATTGAAAAAGATTATTTAGAAAAGATGTATGAACTAGCCGAAAAAAACAATGCGGATTTAGTTATTACTGGTTTTTATATGGAATACTATAATAATGGTAAAGAAGAAACTTATTCAACAAATTGCGATGATGCTGTGTATGATAAAATTGAATTTAGAAAAAATGCATATAAATATTTAAATAATAGCTTACTTAGCTTACCTTGGAATAAACTATATAAGTCCGAAAGAATCATAAATGAAAATTTAAGATTCCCCAAAACAAAATGGGATGATCATCATTTTAATATGGATTTTCTAATGAATAATGATGTAGTAGTTATGTCTTCAATTAAAATGTACCATTGGTATCGTTCAAGAAAAGGATCTGAAACAATGATAAATTATAGTGATCCTAATATGTTTGAAAAAAGAAAAGAACATTATGAACATATTTTAAAATTATATGAATATTGGAATATAAATGATACAAAAAGTTTGAGTTCAATCAGTTCTTATTATGCGGGGCGCCTATTTCAGTGCATACAAGAATTAGTTGATAATAAAGAAATAAATTATTCAGAAAAACGTAAAAAAATAAAATTAATATTAAATGATGAAGAAACGATTATATCTTTAAAACGAGCAAAAGATTTATCAGGAAAATTTAAAATGCTTACTTTCCCTATGAAAATAAAATCTGTTGCATTATGTATGCTTTTTGGCAGGATAATTAGTTTAGTAAGAAAATTTTGCCCATCATTATTTATTAAAATAAAAGAAAAAGAAGTACATGGTAAATAAAAAATGAGGGATATAAATTATAAAAATGCCTATAAACTGATTGATAAGGCTGATATTGTGAGTTTTGATGTATTTGACACATTAATTACTAGAATGGTGAGTAATCCTACTCAGATTTTTGATATTGTTCAAGAAGAATATAATAAAAAAAACAAAAAAAGAATATATGATTTTAAAAAAAACAGAATATATTCAGAGAAAAACGTCAATGTTTCCGTTCCTACCTTATGTGATATTTATAGTGAGATGATAAAGTATTATGAAAAAGATGAATGTATTAAGTTAGAAGCTCTTGAAATAGAAATAGAAAAAAAATATTGTGTAGCAAATCAGAGAGTGAAGAATTTATATCATTATTGTGTAGAAAACAATAAAGAGATTTATATAACAAGTGATATGTATTTAAACAAGGAAGCAATTAAATCTATTTTAGAAAAAAATGGCTATAATAAATTTAAGGACATAATTGTTTCCTGCGAATATGGAACTGATAAAAAGTCAGGGAATTTATTTAAAAATATTGAATTTGCGGGGGAAAAGAAAGTATTACATATTGGAGATTCGTTAAGGGCAGATTTGCTAGGAGCTAAAAAAAATCATTTTTTAACTTTTAGAGTTAATAAGAAATGTTTCAAAAATAACTCTAGTAATATGGGAAAAATATTAGAATGTGAAAATAGTGAATTATTTTACAAAATTGGATATTCTACTATTGGACCTGTACTGTTATCTTTTATAAATTGGTTATATTGTGAATTAAAAAATAAAAAGATAAAAAAAGTGTTTTTTTTGGCAAGAGAAGGAAGAATATTTAAAGATGTTTTTGATTTATTGTATGGGGATACAATAGATACAAAATATTTGTGTATTTCTAGGAAAGCTATTACAATTTCAAATTATAATAATATAAATATAAAAAACCTAAACGATATAATTACTTATTTTACTATAAAAAAAGATTCTACAGTTTCTGATGTTTATAATTATTTAGAATTGAATAATTGCAATGGAGAACATATATCTAAAACAAACATTTATGACTTGACAGGAGACAATGACTTTTTTGAAAAAATTAACTCTAATATTAAAGAAAAAAGTAAATTAGAATTGGGAAAGTCGTTAAAATATTTTGTACAAGAAAATGTAGAGGGAAGATTTGCTGTTGTTGATATAGGATGGAATGGAACAATGCAAAAAAACCTTGAGATATTTTTAAATAATAATGAAATAGTCAATAATATATATGGATACTATTTTACTTTATTTAAAAAAATAAAAAATGGCTATTCGTTTATTGAGAAGGGTGATAAAGTTTATTCAGCAATATATAATAATCCAATTTTACTTGAAAATATTTTTCAATATGTTGATGGCAGTACAACAGGTTATTATGTAGAGAATAATATTATAAAACCCAAAAAGAAAAAAATTGAATTTGACGATTATTCTATTGAAGCAATTAACAATATTGATTGTGGTATTATAGATTTTATAAAATGTTGGAATGAATATGGATTTTTTTTAGATTCAAAAACAGTAAGAAAAGAGTCGTTAGAAGGATTAAACAAATTTATTTGTAAACCTACTTGGAATAATGTTAAGGCATTTGAAAAGTTTAAATATAGTGATATAAAAGAAAGTTATATTATTTCAAATTACAACAGCATAAGGAAAAATTTATATTATAGTGGTTGGAAATATGGATATTTAAAGAAAATTTTAAAATTAAATTGTAATTTTGATTTCATAATCAAAGTTTTAAAGGAGATTTCAAAATGAAAAATAAAAAAAAGAAAATTTTAGTAATTGGTATGACCAATATTTTAGGTGGAGTAGAAACCTTCATCAGAAATACATATTTGAATTTTGATTATGAAGAATTTGATGTTGATTTTTTGCATCATTCGGAAACAGGAATTTTGTTTGAAGAGGAATTTAAGAAAAATAACTCAAAAATTTTCTTTTGTAATAAATTTTTAAGTAATCCTGCAAAATCATATAAAGAATTAAAACATATGTATGTTCGTGAAAAGTATGACATTATACATTGCAATGCTTGTTCAGCTAATATGTTAATTTACTTTTTGCCAGTATTATTCTTTAAGGAAAAACCCTTAATTGTAATGCATAGTCATAATGGTTCAAGTGATAAGAAATTGCGTCATTATTTGTTTAGAATAATATTAAATAAAATTGTTGATGTAAAATATGCTTGCTCTGAAGTTGCTGGGGAATGGATGTACGGGAAAAAATCTAATTATGAAATTATTCCTAATGGTATTGATACAAAGAAATTTTTATTTAATGAAGAAGTAAGAAACAAGATGAGAAAACAACTAAATATCAAAAAAACAGATGTTGTTTTGGGATCGGTTGGAAGATTAGAAACAGTTAAAAATCATGAATTTATAATTAATTGTATGGCTGAATTAAATGATAATTATAAATATATCGTAATCGGAGAGGGATCATTAAAAAGCCATTTGAAAAAAATAATTTCTGAAAAAAATTTAAATAAAAGAGTTAGTATTTTAGATAATGTTTCTGATATATATAACTATTTTCAAATGTTTGACATTTTTGTGATGCCCTCTATATTTGAAGGTATGCCAATGGTTTGTATTGAAGCACAAACTTCTGGATTACCATTAATACTTTCAGATAAGATATCAAAAGATACTAAGTTAAATGATAATGTTGCGTTTTTGTCACTAAATGATAAAGAAACTTGGATAAACAAGATAAAATCCATTAATATTAAAGAAATTAATAGAAAAGATTACAATAAGGAAATAATAGAAAAATTTGATTGTAGAAAGGTGGCAAGAAAAATTGAAAATAGATTTAAAAAAAACTGAAACAAAACCTATGATTAAATTATTATTGTTATTAATACCTTTCTTTAAACCAGATATTGTTGTTTCATTTCCTAAAATTAATATAATTTTCTATGGTTATTTGTTAGTAAGTTTAATAATAATAATTTTTACTTATATAAAAGGTAATTATATTAGTAAATTTTCGTTGATATATATATGTTATTATATTATAACTCTTTTTTCAACATTAATTAATGATGGAAATTTATTGAAGATGAATGTGGATTCTTTACAAAATTTAGGAATTATTTTGCTAATAGAAATGAATTTAAAAGGAAATAAGGAATGCTTTTTTAAAAGTTTATCTTTTATTTTCTGGATTCTTACTATTATGAACACTATTTCTATTTTTATGTTCCCAAATGGCATAAAAATTACGGATATAACTAACACACCAATATATCTATTAGGAATTGATAATAGATTTGCTTTTGTATATTTACCTGGATTATGTGTCATTACATTAAAGGATATGATAACTAAAAATAAAATTACATTTTATACAATTTTATATTTAGCAATAACATACTTTACATTTATATATTTTTGGAGTGCAGGAGCTTTGTTGGCAGAAACTTTATTGATTATCTTTTATTTTATAATATTTAAAACAAAAATTAAAATTAATCCCAAAAATTTTTTGCTTTATGATTTGATAGCTTTTTTTGGAATTGTAATTTTTAGAATGCAAAATATATTTAAATATTTAATTGTTGATATTTTGAAAAAAGATTTAACGTTATCATCAAGAACGTTATTATGGGATAAGGCAATAAACATAATTAAGGATAACTATCTTATAGGTATTGGAGTTCAAAAGTATACATATATTCTTGAAAAAATTTCTGCATATCATGCACATAGTTATTTTTTAAATATAATATTACAATCTGGATTAGTAGGATTTGTATTATTTATAATATTAATATATATGTCATTAAATAACTTAAATAAGTTTAAAAATAATCGTTGTAGCAAAATAATAGCATTTACAATATTTACTATGTTAATTATGCTTTTGGTTGATACTTTTGATATTACTTGTAATATGATTATGTTGTTATCTCTTGGATACTGTGTAAAAGAGATAGTAAAGGAGAATGAAAATGAATAAAAGTAATAAAATTGGAATTATGACAATACATAATTGCTATAATTATGGTGCTTCTTTGCAAGCATATGCAACTTATTATTTTTTGAAAAAAATAGGTTTCGAAAATGTTGAAATAATTAATTATGAGAATGATTTTGAAAAGAAAAGTAAATCATCAATAAAATTTATAAAAACTGGCAAAGGAAAAGAAAAAATTAAAAGGATGGTTCAATATATAATATTTGGAAAAAATCGTCACTTAAAAAAAGGATTTAAAAAATTTAATAAAAATTTAATAAGAAGCCCAAAAGTAGATAAAGACACAATATATTCATTATCTTATGATATATTGATTTCAGGAAGTGATCAAATATGGAATCCAGTAATTTTTAATGAATTAGATGAAATGTTTTTTTTGAATTTTGCTAATAATGCGAAAAAAATGTCAATTTCTTCAAGTGCTGGAAGTTATATTTATAATAAAAATGAAATTGAAAGGGTAAATGAGCTATTGTCTAAATATGATGCTATAAGTGTAAGGGAAATAAGTTTAAAGGAACAATTACAACCAAATTTAAAAAAAGAAGTGTTTGTTTCAGTGGATCCCACACTTTTGCTTGATAAGAGTGAATGGAAAAAATCTTTGAATATAAAGAAAGAAAAAAATGAAGAGGAATATATTTTATTATATCTTGTAGATGCTAATATAAATGACTATATGAATGAAATTGAAAGGTTGAAAAAGAGAATAAACTTACCTATTTGGTTTATTACTCCATATAAATTTAAATATAAAAATATAGATAAAAATATTGTTAGTGCAACTCCAGAATTATTTATATCACTTATAAATAATTCTGAATTTGTAATTACCAATTCATATCACGGAGTTATATTTTCTACTAATTTTGATAAGAACTTTTTTGCATTGGAAAATCATAAAAATCCTAAAAGAACTCAAGATTATCTAACGAGTATTGGATTGCAGGATAGAATAGTAAAAAACGAAGAAGATGCTAAAAAAATAGCATTAATGTATGATAAAGAAAAAGCTGCAATAAAACTAAAGGAATTGGTTGACTGTACTAAAAATTGGATTATAAATAATTTAGACAATATGTAAAGGAGTAAAATAATGGATAAAAAAAAGGAGTTTACTAAAAATACTTTTATTATATTATTTGGAAAAATATTCACACAATTAATAGTCTTTATTTTATTACCATTATATACTGCTGTTTTATCAACCGAAGAGTATGGAACTGTCGATCTTATAATTACCTATGTTAATTTATTTGCTCCTTTAATTTCTTTACAATTAGAAAATGCAGTTTTTAGGTATTTACTTGATAATAGGAATAATGATAAAAATAAAGAAAAATACATATCAAACAGTTTTTGTGTTCTTAGTATAATGATGTTTATTACAATAATAATATTTGGCGCAATTAATTGCTTTTTTGAAGTTAAATATGGTATATTTCTTCTACTTTTAATTATTACGACAATGCTTGCAAATTATCTATTGCAGGTATCAAGAGGAATTGGAGATAATATTAGTTATTCAATTAGTAGTGTAATAATAGGCGTAATTAATGTAATTAGTAATATAATAATGATTGTTGGATTACATATGGGTATAAAAGGAATGTTAATTAGTCAAATAATTGCTAATATATTTGGCATTATCTATTGCTCTATAAAAAACAGAATATTTTTCTATTTAAAATATAGTACAATAGGAAAAAATACTATAAAAATATTGTTAAAGTATTCATTACCATTAATTCCAAACAATATTAATTGGTGGATTATTAATGTTTCGGATAGGACAATTATTACAATGATGATTGGTGCTTCAAGTAATGGAATTTATTCTGTTGCAAATAAATTTTCAGCAGTGATAATTACATTATTTAATATGGTGAATTTATCATGGACAGAGTCTGTTTCTATACACATAGATGATAATGATGGATTTATTTCTGATATTTTTAATTATATTTTTAAATTTTTTGCCTCATTAGGTTTATTGATTTTATCAATATTGCCATTTACATTTTATTTATTAATTGATAGTGATTATAAGGATGCATATATTTATATTCCAATGCTGTTAGTTGGAAGTATGTTCAATATAATTTTGGGTCTTTTAAGCGGAATATATATAGCTAAAAAAAGGACAAAGGAAATAGCTAAGAGTTCATTTTATGCAAGTATATTGAATATAATAATAAATATAATTTTTATAAAGAAAATAGGAATTTGGGCAGCGGTTATTTCTACAATAGTTGCGTTCGCATTAATAGCTTTTTATAGATATATTGAAGTTCAAAAGTATATAAGAATAAGATTTGATAAAAAATTTTCTTTATCATTAATAATTGCTTTTGTATTATGCTATATATCATATATGTTTAATAATTTCATAGTAAATGTTATTATGCTATTGGGAATTGTAATTTTTATATGCGTAATTAATAAAAACAGTATAATAAAAATATATAAATATGTTTTGAAAAAATAAATTGAAAAGTTTAGGAGATAATAATGAAATATGATTATTTAATAATTGGCTCAGGATTATTTGGAGCAACTTTTGCTAATTTAGCAAATAAAAATGGGAAGAAAGTTCTAGTAATAGATAAAAGAAACCATATAGCAGGTAATGTTTATACAGAAAATATAGAAGGAATAAATGTACATAAATATGGTGCTCATATATTTCATACAGATTATAAAGATGTATGGAATTATGTAAATTCATTTGTTGAATTTAATAGATATACTAATTCGCCAATAGCAAGAATTGGTAATGAAGTATATAATATGCCATTTAATATGAATTCATTTAGTAAAATATGGGACGATGTATTTACTCCCGAAGATGCTTTAAGGCATATTAATGAAGAAAAAAAAGAAATAGTAGGAGAACCTAAGAATTTAGAAGAACAGGCTATATCTTTAGTTGGTAGAACTATATATGAGAAATTAATAAAAGGCTATACTGAAAAGCAATGGAATAGAGATTGTAAAGATTTACCTGCATTTATCATTAAAAGATTACCAGTAAGACTTATTTATGATAATAATTATTTTAATGATAAATATCAAGGCATTCCAATAGGCGGATATACTTTACTTGTAGAAAGAATGCTTGAAGGAATTGAAGTTAAATTAAATGAAGATTTCTTTAGTAATAGAGAATATTATGAAAGTTTAGCAGATAAAATAGTTTATACTGGAGCATTAGACGAATACTTTAATTATTCATTAGGCAAGCTTGAATATAGATCATTAAGATTTGACACTAAAATATTAGATGTATCTAATTATCAAGGTAATGCTGTAGTTAACTATACTGGACATGAAGTAGATTATACTAGGGTTATAGAGCATAAACATTTTGAATATGGTAATCAAGATAAGACAGTTATAACATATGAATATCCTGTTGATTATAAAGAAGGTATGGAAAAATATTATACAGTTAATGATGACAAGAATAATAAACTAGCCGAAGAATATAGAGAACTATCTAAAAAAGAAAATAATGTTATCTTTGGTGGTAGGTTAGCAGAGTATAAATATTATGATATGGATGATGTTATTATGTCTGCTTTCAGATGTTATAAAAATTTAGGAGGGAAGTAAATGACAAATTTAAAAGAAGCATTAAAGAAAAATAAGTTATTAACATATATTGTTAGATATTTTAAGTTTAAGAAAGAATATAATTATGATTTAAAATATTTTATTAACAATTTTATGAATTCTAGTGAATCAAAAAATAAAATAGAATATAATATATTACTTGTTTGTCATAGCTTAGAGAAAGGAATGTTTAATAAAAATATCAGACCTTTTGGCATAGATAAAACAAAATTATTAATAGAATTATTAAAAAAATATTCTTTATATAATAATTATGAAAATGAGTATTCATATATTTTAGGCATAAGTATATTAAAAGAATACATTAAAATATACGAAAATAATAACTGGACTTCTAAATTTGAATATCAATATGTTTATAAGTTCCTAAAGGGATGTAAATCAGTTGAAGAAATAGAATTAAGCAATTATATAATCAGTAAAAATGATATAATGAAAAAAAATAAGAGTAATTTTGAAGATTTGTTAAAGAGTAGACATTCTGTTAGGGACTTTTCTAGTAGGAAAATAAAAGATGAAGATATTGAAAAATGTATTGAAATGGCTTTATTAACGCCTACTGCTTGTAATAGGCAAATGGTTCATATTAGATATATTGAAAATGATGATAAAAAGAATTTGATAAAGAAAGTTGGGATGGGATTTAGTGGTTTTGAATTAGATAATACAAATATATTTTTAATAAGTTTTGATATGAACTTTGCGTGTTTTATTGGGGAAAGAAATCAAGGATGGTTCAATTCAGGATTGGTTTCGATGAATTTTGTAAATGCACTACATTCACTAGGAATAGGGTCTTGCTTTGTGCAATTCGGAAATTCATTTAAAGAGGAAGAATTTGTCAAGAAAGAATTAGGAATTCCATATAATGAAAGAATAGCGGTAATTGTTGCAGCGGGTTATTATAAAGAAAACAATAAAGTATTAAGAAGCCCAAGAAAAAAAATTAATGATGTATATGAAAAAATTGTATAAATTTGTATTCAAATATTTAAGAAGGAAATTGCATAATATGGCATTTTTCTTCTTTTTCCGTTTTATAAGATTGCAATATTTGAAAAATTAGTAAAGTTTTGTAAAAATGATTATATGGAAGGCTTTATAATATTTGATATGATAAATAAATATAGGAAATAATAAAAAAGGTAGTTATAGAAATATAACTGCTATTTTTTGACAAACTTTATTTTTACTACACGGTTCGACAAAATTTGCACGGACTTTGTTTTATAATGTCTGTAATAGCAATGCTAGATAGGCTATGTGATATATAAAGAGATGTAGCTGATGTAGGAGAAAATAAAATATAAATGGTCAAGCAGTACATTTTGGTATTATTGTGAAGAACGATAACACCTATTTTTTTGCTCATATAAATATAAACTTTAACACCTGGGAGAATTTTGTTATTAAGTATTTGAAACTTCTTACTTTTGATAGTAAAAGTACCAGTATTATCGATTACCTTAGTTAATTTAGAAGTAAGTAACAAGTCTAAATCTATATAGCTTGGAATTGGTATAAATTTATTTTCTGGTTTTGAAGGAACAACAGCAAATCTTCTATTGTACTTTTTTATGTATTTTGCTAAAAATTCATTTGCTTGTTCAATTGTTTTAATACCGTTAATTTTAAATTCTGTAATAAGTCTGTCTTGTAGAGTTCCCCATAGCCTTTCAATTCTTCCCTTCTCTTGAGAAGTAGAAGCTGGAAACATTTCTATTCCTAGAAAATCTATAATCCTATCGAATTGTGTGGTAGGTTTTTCCTTTCCTTCTAGTTGTTCTTCAATCGATAATTTTTGTGATTTAACAGAAAAGAATACGGAATATTTATCAGGGTATACACACCTAGGGGAACCATGATTTGTAAGCATTTGTCTTGTTGCTTCTAGATAGCCAAGAAGACATTCATGTTCACACATATAAAGTCCTAACACTTTACCAGCATCATCATCAATAAACCTGTGTAACGAATACATGTGTCCATCTTGAAACCAATCAAATGGTGTACCATCTGCTTGTGCCATATCGCTCTTATAATCTTTTCTTTTTCTTCTCCTGTGAGTTTTTCGATCCTTATGTTTTTTTCTTAGAATTAATTCCCTCGCTAGTAAGAATATTATAAAGAGAGGTATAAGAGATGGTAATATTTTCTCTTTCCTGTAGCAACTCTCTAAAGTGAGAAAAATTAGCATCACAGTAATCATCTGATAATTTTAATTCTATAATTTGTTTCTTTAAATCTTTAGAAATAGTATGGATAGGTCTATGAAATTGATTTCTATGTTTAATTCCTATTTCATCATTTTCTTTAACTGATTTGACCTTTCTCCAAATCTGTCTTTCTGAAATATTTAGAGCAGTAGCTGCTTCTTTTCCAGTTCTTTGTTCATCTATGACGGATTGAATAATATTTAATTGTTTTTGTTCTATATTTGTATAATAATTTCCTTTCATATATTTACTTCCAACGAGGTAGTATTATAACCTAAGACTATGACATAATCAAAAGTTATTTATACTATGACATTATCACAAGTTAATTACAGGAAGAATTTAAGTTCTTTGAAAATCGAATAATCTATGTTATTATTAATATAACAAAAGGAACCTATATTAATAAGTTCCTCATCGTGGAAAGAAGCTATTTACACAGAATTTTTTTACACACTCAGAAATAGAAAGAAGGTTTTAATATGAAATTTAAAAAAAGAAATATATTAAGTATAATAAGTTTTATTATAGCAATGGTTTTAATATTTTTAATATTTAAAATTGATATGTTACCAGTTAAGTATAGTGTATTAGTATCAATATTATTACTATTTATTCAAGCTATATTTATTGTACTTTTAAATAATAAAAGGAAAGTATTTAAAGTAATTAGTAGTATAATTCTTATTTTATCTTCTGTTATAAATATAATATTTATATATTATTTATCAGTTACTAATAGTTATTTAAATAAGTCTTTTAGTAATGTTATAGAATCTAAGAGTGAGTATTATGTAATTTCTCTTAAGAAGAATAATTATAAGGAATCAGATATAAAAGGGAATATTGCTACTTATAAGTCTACTTTAAATATTGATGATGCTTTTAATAAGCTTAGTAAGTCTTATAAGGTTAATAATGTATCTTATAATGATTTAAATAAAATGATTTCTAGTGTTTCTGATAATACTAATAGATTTATGTTAATGGATAGTTCTAGTTATGAAATAGTATTTAGTTTAAATAAGGATTTAAAAAGAGATGATTATGATATTATATATAAATTTAATTTATATAAGAAGATTAAAACAAAGGATAGTAAATCAGATAATTTTAATGTGTTTATAGGTGGTCGTGATTTTGCTAAACTAATGGATTTTAATATGATTCTTTCTATTAATACTAAAAATAATACTGTTCTTATGACTAGTATACCAAGGGATTATTATTTAGAGGTTCCAGGTAAGAATGGCTTAAAGGATAAATTAAGTTTTATAAATGCTTATGGTGAAGATATGAATAGAAAAACACTAGAAAAATTATTTGATACTAAAATAGATTATCAAGTAATATTTAATACTAGTAGTTTAGTTAAGATTACTGATTATGTAGGTGGTATAGAATTTTGTTCTGATAAGTCTTATACAACTACTCATGCTTTAATAGAGGACTCTTATGATGATAGTAAGGGAGTTAAGTTTAGAGTAAAAAAAGGTTGCCAACATTTAAATGGAATTCAAACTTTAACGGTAGCTAGAGAAAGATTAAATCTATATGGTGGTGATAAAGCAAGACAAGAAAATTGCCAAAAAATTATGTTAGCAATTTTTAAGAAATTAGCAAGTTCTAAAACTTTAGTTAATTATAATGAGACTTTAAATGAATTAAGTTATTTATATGAAACTAATATATCTAGAAGTATTGTTAGTTCTTTAATAAGTAATTATATAGATAATCCTAAAGATTGGACTATAAATTATCAAATTGTAGATGGTACAGCTGGAAATGATTTAGTTCATTCTTCAAGTACCTTAAAGGACTATGTTACATATCCTAACTATGATATGGTAAATGAAGCTAAGTTAAAAATAAAAGAAGTATTAAAATAAAAAAAGTGTCATAAAACGACACTTTTTTTATTTTTGATGTTTTATTATATAAAACTAAAAAAAGGAGAGAGTTTAAGAATGAACTAAAAGAATATACAGAAAAGATGTTTGAGGATATAAAACATATTGATGAAGAAGGAAAAGAGTATTGGCTAGCTCATGAGTTACAAAGTACTTTAGAATATCATCAATGGAGAAGATTTAATGAAGCAATTAACAGAGCAATAATTTCTTATGATAATAATAAAATAAAAATTAATGACCATTTTGCCAGGGCCGGCAAAATGGTTGATATAGGTTCTGAAACATCAAGAAGTATAAATGATTTAATTGTAAGAGCTAAAGTTGCTCGCAAAGAAAGTAAATATAATGTAGATGATCATTTTGCCAATGTTGGCAAAATGATAAAATTAGCAAAAGGTGCAACAAGAAATATTAATAATTATAAACTTAGTCGCTATGCATGCTATCCTATTGCACAAAATGACAATTCACATATGAAGGTTATTGCACTTGCCTGAATTTATGTTGAATTAAAAAAAGTGTCATAAAACGACACTTTTTTTAATTTTGATATTTTATTATATAAAACTAAAAAAAGGAGAAAGCTTATGAACGAAATTAAAGAACATACAGAAAAAATGTTTGAGGATATAAAACATATAGATGAAGAAGGTAATGAATATTGGCTAGCAAGAGAATTGCAAATTGCTTTTAAATATAAGGAATGGAGAAAGTTTGATGGTATAATTAATAAATCAATTACTGCGTGTAATAACTCAAATATAAATGCAAATGATCAATTTGTCCAAGTAGACAAATTGATACAACACGGAAAAGGTGGGATGAGAAATATAAAAGATTATAAGTTATCTCGTTATGCTTGTTATTTAATTGCACAAAATGGCGATTCACATATGAAGGTTATTGCGCTTGCTCAAACTTATTTTGCAATTCAAACTAGAAAACAAGAATTATCTGAAAAAGAGTATTCAATATTAACTGAAGATGAAAAAAGATTCTACCAAAGAAACTTAACTAGAAAAGGAAATTATTCTTTAAATATGGTTGCAAGAAATGTAGGTGTTAGAAACTTTGATAAATTTCATAATGCTGGATATAAAGGATTATATGGTGGTGAAACTGCAAATGATATAGCAAGAAGAAAGAAATTAAGATATAGAGAAGACATTCTAGATAATATGGGAAGTGAAGAATTAGCGGCCAACCTTTTTCGTATAACTCAAACTGAATCAAAATTAAAAAGAGATAATATATCTAGTGAAAATGATGCTAATGAAACTCATTATAATATTGGGAAAAATATTAGAGAAGTAATTGCCAAAAATGGTGGAACTATGCCTGAAAATCTTCCTACTCCTGAAAAAAGCTTAAAAGAATTAGAAAAAGAAAAAAAATTAATAGTTAGTAAATGATATATTACTTTGTAATAAGTTTACTAAAGTTTATTAAGATGATATAATTTTGTTGTTATTTTAAAGTTAAAAAGGAATAAAGAATTATGAAAAAAGTATTTAAGTTAATGTTATTAATATTATGGATGATTTTAATATTTTGTTTTTCTAATCAAAGAGCAGATGATTCATCTAAATTAAGTGATGGGGTAATAGTAAAGGTAGCTAGTATTTTTGTTAAGGATAATTTAACAGATAATAAAAAAGATGAATTAATTGATAAATATACCTTTATAATTAGAAAAACAGCCCATTTTAGCGTTTATTTAATACTTGGCATACTTTCTATTAATTTATTATCTTCGTTTAATATAAAGCGTATTATTATGCTTTCTAGTCTATTTTGTTTTATATATGCTTGTACAGATGAATTCCATCAATTATTTGTTATGGGAAGATCTTGTGAAATACGTGATGTTTTAATAGATACCTTAGGCTCATTTGTTGGAATACTTATTTATTACAAAATTAAATTATATATAAATAAAAGGCAAAAATTAACTTAGTAAGTTATTATTATTTTAAGTGTCATAAAACGACATTTTTTTTATGTTTTATATTTTATTATATAAAACTAAAAAAAGGAGAGAGTTTATGAACGAAATTAAAGAATATACAGAAAAGATATTTGAGGATATAAAACATTTTGATGAAGAAGGTAATGAATATTGGTATGCGAGAGAACTTGCAAACTGCATTAGATTATAAGGAATGGAGAAAATTTGAAAATGTTATTTATAAAGCAAAGATTGCTTG
>OLWB01000417.1_pt1 | contig 44634 bp, 68 predicted proteins | sample 1673331 | NCBI WGS metagenome assembly OLWB01 (sample SAMEA3178943, study PRJEB25190) | human gut metagenome | biome: human gut; feature: human-associated habitat; material: faeces | place: Austria | collected 2013
GGTTTTTCTTCGTTCACTTTGCACAAAAATCGTGTTATAATATATACGCCGGAGGAAACTCCGAGTATATACTTAGGATGGTGAATCCACATGGCAGAATTTGCAAGCAACGGCAAGGCGAATGCCGCCCTTACGACCGGTATTATCGGTGCGTCGGGCGTCGGCGCGGCTCTCCTCAACGGCGGGCTGAATGGGCTCTTCGGCGGTTGGAGAAACGGCAACTGCGGCTGCAACGAGGATCACGTTGTCGACCGCTACGAAGCGGGACAGGCGGCGCGGATCGCGCAGCTGGAGACCGAAGTGAAGCTGCGCGACGCGAACACGTACACGGATCAGAAAATGCTCGAGATGTATAAATACTTCGACAGCAGAACCCGTGCACTCGAGGCGTCCGACGCTGCTCAGGCAGTCACAAATCAGCGCATGGTGGACAGCTTTGAAGCCGTCCATAGCGACATCAACTGCGTCAAAAACGAGCTCTACTCGGCTATCCGCAACGAAGCTGAGAAGCGCTGCTGCGGCGACAACTCGATCGTCACCTACGCCAACGCGACATTTTATCCCAAGATGGTCGCGGACGTCACGACCGGCACGGCGACCACCGCGCAGAGCACGTACAATCCGATCCCGAAGTGCGGGTGCGGGTGCGGCTGCGGCTGTAACTGACGGCAGGGGCGGCAATCGCCGCCCCATGAGGTGATTATATGGTAACTCTGGCACAAGCGACCGCCGGGATTGAACGGTATCTCGATACCGAAATCCTCACGAAAATCCCCGGCTGGCAGAAATGGGTTCTCGGCGCGGCAGCGTCTCGTATGCTGTCCCGGTCGGGAGAAATTTTTAATACACTGAAAAACAACCCTGTCGTCTCGGCGATGGGGATAATCGATGAAAACGATCAGATCGACATCGACGCCGTTTACCGGGAGTTTTCCGCTCAGGCTCAGCGCGGGGCGATAACCTTTGACGTTCCGCTCGTCGGTCCGCTGACGCTCGGGGCGGGCGACGTCGACCAGCTATATAGATATATAATAGGAGGCTGAAATGAAAGACGAAGTTATGCGCGGCGTCATCTGGATGACGACCGACGGCATCAAAGACGCAGGGATGGCATACGACTACGCCGAAGACGCGAAAGAAGCAGGAAAGCCCGAACTCGCGGCGCTGTTTATCGAGGACGCGAAGTACCGGCTCGGGAAGGTGAAAGAGTGGTACGACAGAGCGATGACCATGCACGGAGCTGTCGACGGGGTGACCGATGAGCTCATCGAGTGGCATCGGCAGGCTTATAGGGAACTGCTGGACAAGGTCATGAAATTTAAGGCGTGAATTTCGCGAAAACGCTTGACAAATCCGGGAAACTGTGATATAATGATTTTGCGAAGGAGAAATCCTGAGCGTGTCTCCATCCGCGAGGATGGTGTGGATTGAAATATTGAAGATTTCATTATGAGATCGGGGAAAGGAGCAGAAATGCTCCTTTTTTCTTGTTCATATAGTATTTACAAATAGATACGGTACTTTTTCTCCGAAAGCTATTGACTTTTTGTACCGAGTGTGCTATAATATATACATCACAAGGGACGCGGACAACCCAAAACCGCGAAGGAGAAAACAATCATGAAGCAGAAAACCCTTTACATCGACACAAACTACAATCGGTCGGTCAATGACATTTACACCGATTATCACGTCGGTGACGCGGTTATCCTCTACGGATATAAGCGCGAAGGCGCTCCGGATAGCACCGAATCATTCCGCGTCATGAAGGACAACGGTAAAGGAATGCCGGGCAACATGAACTCCGAAATCTGCCGCTACCACGGATGGCGCGGCACGTCGGACGGTATAATCAAGACCGCATACGGTCTGCGCCGAATCAAGTCGATGGAAACCGTTGACAAGTACAGCGACGAAGAGGGACATTACCAGTCTGTGAAAATCGTCGTCGGTGCTGACATCGCGCCAGAGGAAGAATAAAAAATCAAGCTGTCCTATCGGCTATACGGGGAAGGAGATAAGTCATGATAATCGAAGTAATGGGACTAGCTGGATGGAAAATCAAAACCTACTCCAAAAAAGTCATTGAAATAGACATCGAGCACGCGAAGGACTATAAAAAGAACCTCGGGGAGCCGTTCGTTGTAAATGTCAACGATATGTTCAACGACCTTAAGACTGATGGCGAGTACTATTCGAGCGACGACAGAATTGGTATGCACTGGCTTCTTCCGGGGTGTAGTAAGCTCGCAGAGATTGCTGATCTCGACGTCGAGTGGACGAAAGAACGCAACAAAAGCTATCTGTACGATGTGTATCAGAGATACACGCTTAAGCCGGAGACACAGGCAAAAATCGCTGTTGCACTCGATGAGTTTATCGACCGCGCGACAAAAGCCCTGGACGATGCTGTCTCCGCAGAAGACGCGAAGAAACGCGCCTATGAGGAGGAGAAGACACGTCTGCTTGATGGCGTAACGTGGGATGTAAACGGCAAGCAAATCACCGATGAAGGCGGCAAAACAATGATGTATGAACACATCGTCACAGTGAACGGAAAAACGTTTATGTTCACGGAACGGAACCTGTTCGATTTCGGGCGCGTTATCAATCCAAAGCGCGGAGGGCTTATAAGCCGCGACAGCGAGACCGGTAAGTACTATCGCGAAAAGTTTAATGACGCTAACGGGTGGAATCGCGTCGAAGACCTCGACGAGGACGAGGCTCGCGCTTACAAGATCGTGCTGAAGTACGGAAAATACGCCGGAACCGGCATCAGAATGTAAAGTATGAAATACGATCTTACCGGTCGGCGAGAAAAATCGCGGAGGCACAATATTTTGCGCCGATAATCAAGGAGTACGAAAATGAAACGAACAATTAAAGGCACGCTGTGCGATACCTCCACAGCTGAACAGATCGGCGAATCGCGGTACGACGGGTGTACCGAGTACCTTTACCGAACGAAATCAGGGAAGTACTTTATCCACACTGTACGGGGTAAAGGGCTCGTGCGAGAGGATATATACCTGATGACCAATACAGCCGCCGCTGATTGGATTATGGTCGCTTACGGACCCGTAGACGCCTACTACGACGCTAAGACCGGCGCAAAAAAAGAGTGGGCGAAGATCAGCGTGTCGTCGACGACCAAAGCGCTGATCGACGAGCTTCGCGGTGCATATGGGATGACTGCGAATGAGCTGATCTCGGATGCGCTTAAGACATATCGTAAAAACGCATGACGGAGCCGGGGAAAAATCCCCGGCTTTTCTCATGACAGCGTGACAGATTCGTGACAGATTTGATTCCAAAATACCGTTTTTGACGGCGGAATTTCGTCGCGGGAGGTGGAATAAGAGCGCCCGAAAACCCGCATGAATACAAGAAAAAACCGCCTATCGGCTTGATAAGCGGTTTCTCATGTTTGGTGGAGACGGAGGGGCTCGAACCCATTGAAAATGTCTAAAAAGTGCCTGTATTTCAAGATTTTTATTTTTTCATGACAGATTTCATGACAGATTTTTCAAAATACTCCTCCATGACATCCTCGACGCTGTCTTTTTTGTTCTGCATGATATGACCATACACTCGGTCGATCATTGTGCCGTCGGCGTGACCGACGAAATCAACAATGTAGTTTTTGGGAACATTTTGCGACAACATCGCGGAAACGCAGTAATGCCGGAGGTCGTGGAAGCGGTAATGCGGGAGGTTCAATGCTACAAGCGCTTTGGCCAGCCGCTTATGCAGGGTTTCGTTCTGCACCTCGGATACCCTTGCGTCGGGATCATCGTTGTGGTGCTCCATCAATGCCGTCTTTACGAATGGGAACAGCTTAATGCTGCGCTCTCCCGCGACGGATTTCGCCCCCTTCATTACGTATCCGTCGTTGCCGCGTACATACGCCTGGCAGATTCTTATGCGATTGTTTTTCAAATCAATGTTCTTCCATACCAATCCGGTGATTTCTGACGCTCTCATGCCGCAGAACGCGCCGAGCATGAACGGGACTTCCATATTTGTCCCTTTGAAGTATTCCACCAGTTTTTTTATCTCTTCTTCCTGCGGTATGCTGATCTCTTTTTTCACTCTCTGCGGCAAGCGCGTATTCAAATGCAGGTCGGGTTTATACATCTTCAGAACAGCCGAAATAAAGCAATGGATGTTTTTACACGTCTTCGCTCCCCTGCCCTGCGCGGTCTCGTCGTTAATGGCGATCTGGATTCTTTCAGGAGTGATATCTTTCAACTTTATTTTTTGGAGGCCGAGAACGCAATGCTCAGAAATCGAAACATATCCTTTGATCGTCGACGGTGAGAGGATGCTGTTTTTGGAGTCGATATACTTTTTCATCGCTTCACCGAGAGTCATCGAGTCGTATGCATTCTCCGATACGCTCAGAAGCCCTGCTTCAAACTCCGCTGCTTTCAACTGAACGTCCTTCTTGCTCGCTCCGGTTATCGTTTTGTATTTTCCTCCGCCGAGGTGAATCCGCGCCCGCCAATTTCCGCTCGGGAGCTTGTCCATAATCATCTCATCACCTCTTTATCCATCCCACGCTCGGGTTTATGACGTCAAACGCAAAAAGAAAACATATGAACGCCATCAGTACAACAGCAATCGTCACCGCGACTCGGAACTCCCGGCTCATGCGGACAATCACCGCTTTCAAATCCGATATGCGGTCGAGATACAATTTCTCCAACATCTTCAAGGCTTCTTCCGCCGTCATCTCGACGGTCTCCTCCTGGTCGCTCGCTGCGGTCTCGCCGCTGATCAACTCGTCAACCGTCACACCGAGTGTCATCGACAGCAGCGATGCTGTCACGTATGTCGTCGGGCAGCCCTTCAGCAACCTCTTCACCGTGCCCTCGGACAACTTCGTCTCCTCCGCCAGACGAGCGTTCGTGTAGTGCTGCTGATCCATCAACCGGCGCAAAATGTCCGGATTTATTATTATGCTAACCATGAATTGTCCTCCATCACCCACAAAATGTCGAAAAATGACCTACGATTGCCCTTGCTTTTCTGTGCAAAAAGGTGTATAATGGAATCATGAAATAAACGCGAAAGCGAGGACAACAAATGCCGCACACATCGAATCAGCCTGAACCGCCCGACCGAAGCAAGCACCTCGATCAAGATGAACGCCGTGTTATCGAAGACTTCCGCACCCTTACGCCTGAAAACAAGCGCAAAGCAATCGCCCTCCTGCGACGGCTCAAACAGTCGCAGGAATAGTTACTCGCCGCCTTCGGGCGGCTTTTTTTATTTCTTTTTGTTCAGCGCATCGAGACCGTCGACTATATCCGCCATACCGCTCAGGTGCGCACCGATTGCCGAATAAATAGTGCCTACTACAAGCAAGCCAATAAAAACGCCTACCCAAAACGGGATGACGTCGCCCGACATACCGCTGAGTCATACGCCGATTATCTCCATGACCGCCGCAACATATATAATCACCGCCACGACACTGAATACCGCCGACGTTCTTCTCAGCCACGGCACGGAGTCGGGCGCGTACTGTTTCACCGGTCGGCTGTCACTGTGCGCTTCACGGTACGCCTTATCTGTCTCGTCGCCGTCCTTCAGCGACACGCCGGTCATATCTACCCCGATTCCGCTGTCGGTGCAGTATGGGCATCGTATCGCGTCGTCAGGGACTTCTCTGCCGCACCTGTTGCATTTCTTGCTCAAACCCAATCACCCTTTCATCTGCTCAATGATTTTCTTGAACAACTCTTGCTTCTCCGGGGACACGCTCCGGTAAAGCTCGAGCAGTTCTTTTTCTTCGGAGGACAGCTCATCCGGGCTGTCTGCCGGGGCGGGATCGTCAGTCTCGCCGGTGAGGTAGGCGGGAGTAGTAGAGAGGATTGATGCAAACGACGCAATCTCATCGGATGTCGCGCTACATTTACCATCCCATACGTTGTTCAGATATTGTTTGCTTTTGCCAACTGCATCGCATAGATGCTTTTGAGACACACCAGTGATCTTGCAACGCTCTTTGATTCTATCTTTGAAGATGTCCATATTGAACAAAGTACTCTCTCCCTCTTTGTGCACATCGCAGAATCCAACTAAAGTTCTATTAACCCCTTGACATAGAACGAAAGTTGGAGTATAATATTATCAGTCACAAATTCGTGACAGGCAAAACGACGCCGGGTGAGGGCACTCCGTATTCAGGCGGATTCCTGAATGCGGTTATTTTCTGGGATGTGCGATAATCGAAATGTCGGTGAACTCAGTCGCTTAAACGGTCAGTTGATTAAAGCGTCAGACCAAGCATTAAGAGGTCAACGATGAGCTGGAGAATGCAGATTGTTAAATACAGTTTCTCGAATTTACTCACTAGACCACCTCCCCATTACGGTTCGGCGCTCTGTGGCGCTCTCAGTATAGGGTGTCGAGCCCTCACCCGACGGTTGCTATGTGGTACTACTATTATATCACGTTGTCATTGATTTGTCAAGATTTTGTGCCAAATTAAGGAGGAGAAAACCATGACAGAACAAGCGCAGAAAAACAAAGACAAGCTCGGGAGAATTCAGACCGCTCAGGACGAGCTGATCGATACCCTGATCGTACAAGCGCTCCACGCTGCGAAAACAGCGGGCCTCTCCGCCAACGTCTGGATGGACGGCGGTGAGCTGAGGATTACCATAAGGGGCGCGCGTCAGCAGTACATGATATTCACCGACGAAGACAAGTCGGACATCGGCGCCCTGGTCGACGCCGTCGAGTGGCTGCTCAGCCAGCCGCCGAAGGAAGACGAGCCGGAGAAGGACGACGATTAAAATGGAGGAGAACACCATGACCACGAATGAGGAGCTGCGGGAACTTCTCGACGAAATCAAAGCGTTCCGTGCCGACGTCACCGAGACCATGCGCCGGTTCGACGAGCGGATCGCAGAGTGTGAGAAGGCTCTCATCAAGGAAAAACAAAAACGGAAATCGAAGGACGAGAAGATCGCGGCAGACCTGAAAGCCCTGTATGAAGCGGTCAATGAACTCGCCAAAACGCCGATCTGGGAAGACAAATACGACCACCGGATCGCGATAAGCCGGAAAGCGGCATACGCCAGGTTCAAGGAACTCGGCGTAAAACCGAAAGACGCGCTGGACGCCCTCGCAAGGAACGGATACCTCGTGAGGGACAGCGAAGGAAAGAACACCCGCACGGTAAGACACGGGCGTGAAGTAGAAAGGGCGGTGATGATAAACAATGGATATATCGAAATTTCTGGAAACGCATAAGCTGACCGGACGATGGCTGATTGCACAGCTCCGTATGGTCGGCTACGAAATCTCGGACAGTTTCCTCAGCCGGATTCTCTCCGGCGAGCGGAACTCCGACTACGCGCAGGAAGTCCGCGCGGCGGCAACCGCCATCTGCTACCGCTACGGAAAGAGCATGGACATGGACGAAAGGAGCGCTGCGAATGCCAAGGCTATCCAAAACGGTAGCTGAGAAGCAGCTCGACGCGCTCAGAGACTCCGTTGACATCTACATGATGAAACGGACGCGAGACGGCGTTGACTGCTCAACTGCCGCCGCCGCGCTGGGGTTCAAGTACTCAACCCTCCGCGACCGGCGGAAAAGACCGGAAACATTTACCATAGGTGAAATTCAGCGTATCGCAAACACGCTGAACGTCACCGTCCCGACACTGCTCGGGGAGAATAATTGATTAAAGGAGAAAACCAAAATGTACGAAGAGAAGAAGAACAACAAGACCGAGACCGCGCAGGAAGACACTGCCGACGCGATAAGAAAAATCGTCTCGAAGATGCAGGTCGAGCACACCATGAGCCAGTTCGGAGACGACGCCGACGCAATGCTCGGCTGGCTGGCACACCGCGCCGGGAACCAGGAGCCGATAAACGGGCACAGACTTGACAATCTCAAAATGACAGTCGATAATGACCACCTCACGCTCGCGTACCCGGAGGTGCACTGCTACATCATGGTGGATGATGGAAAACTCACCGTAGAAAACCTCCGGAGAGCTGTCCGCGCCGTCATCGAGCATGACCAGGAAACGCTCTGGAATATATCGTGCAAGATCGCCGATGAGATGATGGACGAGGACGACGAGGGCTGAATCGGGTAAGGGGAGAAAACCATGAACAAAAGGCAGAAAAAGAAGTACACCGATCGCGTTTATGCGCTGGTGTACGACGTTACCTACGAATCGAACGGACAGCACGACATTTATCGCGGCTCGATAGTCGCGAGAGGCAAAGCCTTTCACCGGTGCTGGAGCTGGATGAAGAAAAATGACATCTTCATTCCCCTCTTTGATGACGAGCCGATACTTGCACCGGACCGCTTTTACTCAATCGGGCTGACCGTGACACCGACCGGCGCGAGAATGGCAAGCGTCCGCTCGTGGGGGGACAGACCATGAAGAAAACCGATTTCGTTCACTCCCACCTGTCCCCGCTGCTTCGCGCGCTGGACGACGATATCCTCGCCGTGTCCTACGGCAAGGTGGGGACAAAAGAGCATGTTTACATCATATTCGACGGCGGATATCTCGGCATCGACGTCTCGGGGCTCAACAACGCCGGAATCACAGAACTCGTAACAAGGAGGCTCATTCCCAATGATAGAGGCAGCAAATAAAATCGCGTCGGACAAGCTCCATCGCATCGAGCAGGAGCACAACAACGAGCTGAGGCGTGAAAACGCCGAACTCCGCGCAATGGTGCGAGCGCTCCTGACAGCGCACACCGTTGAGGTTGAAATTGAGCATGGGAGGGCGAAATTCTATGATGCCGCGATTCTGGACTGACGCTGTGATCGACGACGTTCTCAGCCGCATCCGGGCGGGCGAGAGAACGGCGGATATCGCCGAAGAGTACTGCACAACCGGTGCGGCGCTCCGGACCGCGATTTATCATCACCGAGGCGGAACTGTGAAAGAAGCCCGAGAGGATATGTACGCCGACATGGCGCAGCTTTGGGAGGCGGGCTGGACGACCGCTGATATCGCCCACAAGTATGATATGCACCCTCAGATCCTCGCGCACATCATTCAGCGACGCCGCGACCTCTTCCCGAGAAAGAACAGGAGGCGGGCGAAATGATAACGAAAGAGGAAATACTCGCCGAACTCGAAAGCTGCGACGAGCCCGAGAAGAAGCTCCACGAAATCGCGGAGCGCGAGAGGCTGCCGGTCATGGTCATCCGGAAAATCCTGAAAGGTCTCGTCACCGTCGTCCCGCCGGAGCGCGGACACGACAACACCGACCGCGTCGCGGAAAGCCACATCGAAAAAGGCGTCAACCGCGGAAGATGGTCGGACGAAGACATCCAGTACATGGCGGAGTGCTGGAACCGGGGCGCGGACATCTGCGAAATCGCCGAAGCCGTCTGCCGGTCGGAGAAAGCCGTCCGCGGCGTCATGCAGCGGAACCGCGAACTCTTCCCCCGCCGCCACGAACGCGGGAGAATCTGGTCGCCGGAGGAAATCGCCCGCGCCGCCGATATGTGGTCGGATCGCGATATCAGCGAATCGGAAATCTGCAACGCCCTGCACAGGTCGCGGAGCGACTTCTACCAGCTCCGCGCCGAAAACCGCAAGCTCTTCCCGTCGAGGCGGAATACCTACAGGAGGGCTGAGACATGAAAGCCCGAATGTCCGCCGCCACAGCGCGGCAGAACCTCCCGGCGGGGACGCAGGAAGCCGTCCGGGCTATGGTCGACGCCGAGTTCGCGGAACGGCAGAAAATCTACGCGAACCGGATTTTGCTCGCCACCTGCCTCGCGCTCAATGACATCGCGGGGTTCGGCGACAAAAGACTGCTGTATGTCCTGAAAGGGATCGAGGACATCACGTCCGACTACGCCGAAAGAGCCGGAAAGAACTACAGACCCGAAACCGCCGAGGAGGACAAAGTCGCACAGATGATGCAGGACGAGCTCCTCGGGCGCGGGAGAACACACATAGTTATAAAATCGAAATGAGGAGAACGATTATGAAAAACGAAGACGAGAAGCTGCGGGAAGCCGCAAGGATGCTGAGCAGGAACTGTGAGGAACGTCTCGACAGCTGCAAGGGCTGCCTGTTCTGCCGCGACAACCTGAGCTGCAAGATCAACGGGATTCCGCAAACGTGGGACAGCGATTTCGGGGATGACCATTCTGTGGATGTGCGCAGAAAGGTCTGGCATGCCGCGGGCGGCAAAAAGTACGGTACACCAACCGATACACCAACTGAGACCGATACACCAACTGATGCACCAACCGCGAGCGGCAAGACCCGGCAGGAAAGGCTCCTTGAAATGTTTCCACACGCCGTTGTGCGCAACGGTGTTCTGGCCATTTGTCCGGGCAACGTAGATGAGCGACTTGTATGCAATGAACAGGATAGTTGCCGCGATTGTCGAAAAGAGTACTGGCTCGCCGCTGAGAAGGAGGAGAAATCATGATTGACGAGAAGACACGAAAGCAGATCGAAGCCTATATCCCGTCTCCGCGGGACAAGTCGCTAAGACCTTACTGCGACTACTATGTAAACCAGAACGGCCGAGTTAAGCTCGGGCACGTGCGGGAGCTGTTCGAAACGGACGACGGCGATGACCTCATCGGGCTAGTCGACGACCGCGGACGGCAGATTCACGGGCTGTGGGAGTTCGACAGTTTCAGGCGCTGCGAGCTTTACGACAATGAGACCGACTGCCGGAGTCAAACGCACGGCGCGTATGATGACTGGGAGCGGCTCAGGAAGATACAGGAGGACAAGCAATGAACAACAAAGCAGGATGCGGAAGCGTCGGCATCGCCGGTACGCTGACGATAGTGTTCATCGTTCTTAAGCTGTGCGGGCTTATCGCATGGTCGTGGACATGGGTACTGTCTCCGCTGTGGATTACAGCGATAGGTTGGGTGATTTTATTGATGATCGCGCTATTGATAGGAGGGAAAAAATGACGAGGGAAAAAATGACGCCTGAACTGAAACACGCGCTCGAAGTGATAAAAAGCGAGTGCAAGAAAAACGTCCGTCTGTGTTCGAGATGTCCGCTCGCCGCATGGCGGTTTCGCGGGGAGAGACAGTGCCGGATTACAGGCGCAAACATCGAAAATGTTCGCCCGTGGCCTTATAGCCCTTGCGATTGGGACATTGACGCATGTGCACAGGAGGACGAAAATGGACGCAGTTGAATTTCTCGTGACGCGTGACAGGATGTGCAGGTCGCTTAACGGTCGCTGCAACGGTTGTGAAGTCAATGAGCGTATGGGCGTCGACGACATGTGCATTTATTACATGGCACAGCACCCGCAGGAGGTTGTCGAAATCGTCGAACAGTGGGGAAAAGAGCACTCCCGGAAGACCCGGCAGAGCGAGTTCCTGAAGATGTTTCCGAGGGCGAGCATGACCGCCGACGGTATAATAGCGTTCTGCCCGGATAGCATGGATTCGGAATTTGAGTGCCCACGCAAAACGCGGGACAACATTGATCCGATCTGCGGAGAATGCCGGAGGGAGTACTGGCTCGAGGAGGTAGAGGAATGAGAATTCTCAGATCGACTCCATTTATCCTGCTGTACATTTCCATCGCGATTCTTGGGATCGGCTGCGTCCTTCTGGGCTCGAGAGGGATGTTCGAGCCGTTCAACGTCTTCCCGCTTGCAGTAACTCTGATCGCTGTCGGCGGGATAATGACGGCGGCGTTCGGGGTGGTGGCATGGATATATGTGATAAAGATGATCGAAAACGGGAAAATCGATGAGGAGGACGACGATGTCGATTAAGATTATCAAGCCGGGCAAAAAGCCCGACACGACGAAACGGTTCGAGTGCACCAGTTGCGGGTGCACCTTTGAGGGCGAAAGGGAGGACTATCGAATTATATACGACACTGCTACCGTCTTCGCTGCCGCAATGAGATGCCCGACGTGCGGCGCGAGGTGCTACCGCTACGAAACGAAAATAAGGAGGTAAGCAATGGCAACTAAAATCATCAAACCCGGCAAGACCCCCGACGCATTCCGGTTCAAGTGCCCACACTGCGGCTGTATCTTCGAGACGGATATCGTAAGTATGCGTCACATATGGCTGCACCCCGACTACTTCGCGACCTGTCCAAACTGTCACCGGCTCTGCTGTACGGATGGCGATCATCACGCGGCGGACGATGAGTAAACCCCGCTACATCTGGTGGGAGAAAGGATAATCACAAAAATGAAAGAACTCAAAGGCACCATCGACCTGATGCTCTCAAACGACTACGGAGACCGATTCGTAGCCGAGTATCAGCAGACGAAAATCAGGTACGAAAAATTGAGTGCGATGCTCGAAAAGTATTACGCGGGCAAACTCGAGTTTGAACCCGATTCGCCGGTCTGGCTTCTCGAGCAGCAGCGCGCAACGATGCGGGCATACCTCAATACCCTCGAGGCTCGCTCGGGGAAAGAGAGGATAAGCCTTGCCAATCATAAGCTGAGAGCTGACGTGAAAGTTGGAACGAAAGTCCGTTTGAAGAGAGACTTGAACGCTGCAAGCGGCATACTTCCGAAAGGAGCTGTTGCGATAATCGCCTTGAAAGAAGACGACGAACTGATGCTTTTCTTCCCGGATCATCTCGTGAATTCCGATACTAAGCTGCTGCACATATACCGAAGCGAGATCGGCGGAAATGACTACGAGGTGATGACCGATGCACAGTAAACTCATGGATTACATCATCAAAATCCTCGGCTACGTTGCCGAGCATCCCGATTCGTGGTTCGAGCTCTGGAACGACGATGGGGATAATTCGGGCGACGCGAGGCATCCGCGGCTCAAGGGCGACTTCGCCTTTTATGACGAATACGGTCGTACGCGGCGCATCGCGCGGGACGAGGACAACTATTGGTCGATGACATTCAACATAACCGAGGATAACCTCCGGTATCTGGTCGCGAAGCTCAAGGAGAGAGAGGGGGCAAAAACATGATAGCAAAAGATTCCATTGCCGAGTACCACGCAAAACCGAGTGTCAGCAAGACGAAGCTCTGGCGGCTCCTGAGCGACACCCCGGCAAAGTTCAAGTGGCTCGAAGACCATCCCGAGCCGCCAACCGCCGCGATGCAATTCGGATCCGCGCTGCACAAATACGTGCTCGAGCCGGATGGATTCTTCGACGAGTACGCCGTCGCGCCGCAGTGTGAAAGGCGAACGAAAGCCGGGAAGGAAGAATATCAGGCGTTTGTGGAAAGTGCGCAAGGGAAAACGGTAATCTCTGCGGACGACGCGGGGCTTATCGCCGAAATGACCGGCGCTATCCGGGCAAACCCACGCGCCGACTTCCTTCTCCGGGGCGAGGTCGAGATGTCCTACTACTGGCAGGACGACATGACCGGGCTCGACTGTCAGGCGCGCCCCGACTGCGTGAAGATGGTCGACGGCAAAGCGCTGATTGTCGACCTCAAAACCTGTGCCAGGGCTGACACTGAGACCATGGTGAAGCAAGCCTACGCTCTCGGATACGATATGCAAGCCGCCATGTTCATGGAGGCAGTGAGCAGAGAACGCAATGTCGGGTGCGACTTTCTGTTCGTCTGTGTCGAGAAGGAACCGCCCTACCTCATCAACATCCTGCAAGCCGACGACCTCATGATCAAAAGCGGGCAGGACAGATTCCGGGAAGCTATCGGGATTTACAAATCCTGTCTCGACTCCGGCAACTGGTACGGGTATGAGGGCGCGTTCGGGATGGTGAACACGCTCGGGCTACCGAAGTGGGCGGCGAAAGAGATTGAGTAGGAGGCGACTATGCTGAATGGAATGCCGCTGCCCGAATCGAAGCTCTGTGGGTTGAACGGCGTTGAGAACTGGCGCAGGACAATGATCGGCGTGAAGCGAGAGCCTAAGCCGGTCAGCAAATTCACGAGCTATTCACCGCCTGATGTTTATTCGCTGGGCCCCATCGACGAGGCTGCCGTGGAAGACTACCTCCTCGGGCGCGACATTGAGTGGTGCAAGACTATTGGTGAAACGAAGGCTTATCATCGGCGCATAAACAAAGCGATCGACGAAGCACTCAACGAACTGTTAAAAACGAATTGATTAAAAGGAGTACAGAAAATGGATAACGCGACCACCGAATCTATTTATACTGGGGCGGCACAGCCCTGGAACACACCGAATATGCCGACTATGGGGAATGGGCTCCCTGTCATGGATAATGTCAACCAGGGAACCGTCGCGGTCGAGAGCCAGAGAGCGATAGCTGAGGCACAGGGAAAGCTCGTCATCGCGAAGAGATTCCCCCGCGACGAAACCGCCGCGTATGCGAAAGCCATACAGGCTTGCCAGCGCAAGGGACTCGCCGAAAAAGCATTCTATTCGTATAACCGCTCCGGTTCTTCTGTGACAGGTCCGACTATCCGGTTCGCCGAGGAACTGGCACGGTGCTGGGGAAACATCGACTACGGAATCAAGGAGCTTTCGCAGGACAAAGGTAAGTCGGAAATGCAGGCTTACGCATGGGACTTGGAAACTAACGCGATGAGCGTTCAGAACTTCACCAATCCGCACATCCGCGAGACGAAATCCGGCTCGGTGACACTCACTTCTCAGCGCGACATCTACGAGATCAACGCGAACATGGGCGCAAGACGCCTCCGTGCGAGAATTCTTGCGATACTCCCCGCGGATTTTGTCGAGGACGCCATCGCCGAGTGCAAGCGGACTCTCGCTGGAAAGTCGGACGAGCCCCTGACTGACCGCGTCCGCCGCATGGTCGTCGCCTTCGCGAAGCTCGGAGTCAATCAGGAGATGATCGAGAGACGCCTCGGACGTAAGGCTGAGACGATGAATACCGACGATCTTGTCGACTATATCGGAATCTACAATTCGATCAAGGAGGGCGCAGCGAAGGTCAGCGAGTGGTTCGACTCCGCGCCCGAAGCAAATGAGATGACGGCGACCCTCGACGCCGCAATCGCCGCCGGAAAGGAGAAGAAATAATGCTGAACAAAGTCACTTTTCAGGGCAGATTCACCGCCGACCCGGAACTGAGGCAGACGGCGAGTGGAGTCTTCTTCTGCAACTTTGACGTCGCGTGGAGCGAAAAGTACAAGGAGGTCGAATCGACCTGCTTCCTGAAATGCCGTGCGTGGAGAACGACGGCGGAATTCCTGTCGAAATACTTCCACAAAGGCGATCAGGTCATCGTCGAGGGGCGGCTCATCACCAACTCGTGGACGGACGATCAGGGGCAGAAGCGCTCCACGATAATCTGTGACGTCGACAAGTGCCACTTCTGCGGCGCGAAGGGCGGCGCTCAGGGCGTGGGAAACTATCAGGCGGGCAACTATACTCCTCAGGTGAGAACGACCGCTACGGACGCTCCCAGCGCGTCTCAGGACGTTCCCAATTTTGAGGTCCTGCCCGAGGGCGACGTGCTGCCGTTCTGAGGTGGGTGAAATATGACAATCATCACTGACACCAGAGAAAAAGCCCACATCATTGAGGGGGTCATCCGATACTTCGACGAGCAAGGAATAAAACACTACTCCTCAAAGCTCATCGTCGGCGACTATGTGAGCATGGATAATTCTAAACTTGTAGTAGACAGGAAACACAATCTGAGCGAGCTTGCCAACAACCTCACCAACGACTCCGGGCGGTTCATGCGCGAAGTGCGGCTCGCGAAGGAACTCGGAATCCATCTCGTCGTGCTGTGCGAGCACGGCGGGTGGTGCAAGTCGATCCGCGACGTCAAAGACTGGCACAACCCGATGCAAGGGAAAATTCCATACGCGATAAGCGGGAAAGAGCTTATGGAGCGCATTTACAAAGTCCACATCTCTTACGGCGTCGACTTCCTGTTCTGCGACAAGCGGTGTACCGGGCGGCGGATCATCGAGATTCTGGGGGCGAAGTTATGAGCGGATATCCCCGTTACGACGTGGAGGTGGTCAAGGCGACCGTCTCCGTTCCCGCCGCGCTCGAGCGGTACGGCGACTTGTCCAAGCGCCGCGGAAACCGCTGCCCCTGCCCTATTCACGGCGGAAAGGACAACAACCTCTCGTTCCGGAACGACTCCTTCCACTGTTTCGTCTGCGGCGCGGGCGGAGATGTCATCACGCTGGTCGAAAAGATTTTTAACCTCTCCTTCCCGGACGCCGTGCGGAAGCTCGCTGAGGATTTCGGGATCGCCCCGGGCGTTGATCCGGAGGCGATCAGGCGGCGGCAGCTCGCGGCGGAAGCACGGAAAAGGCGGGCTGAACGCGAAAAAGACGACTTCCGGCGCCTCGCGACGTTCTATCACCAGGTGCAGGACCTTCCGTCGACCCCGTTCCGCGACAACTGCGTTCGCACGCTCGCCGCGACTATCGACGAGATCATCCAGCGCGGGGACGCGAGCAGCTACCCGGTCGACGAGATAATCTCGACCATGCGGCAGGGGCTGCAACGGGAGCGACAACTAAGAACGCCTGTTCGTTTCGCACAGACTTTCCCTCCACCATTTCACGAAAGGACGTAACAAACCGTGGCTGAAATCATCGAGCCCAAAATCAAAGAACTCCCGGCATGGACGCTCGAGGATTTCGAGAGCGCTGTCCCGCACAATTGGCTCTACAGCAACTATTACAAGAATCCTTTTACATATCGTCGCGCACTCGTCAAAATAGACGAATTTGCCCGCAAAATCGGCTACCCCGGGTTCAAGGCGGAAATGCGCGACTATGTGAAAGAATTCGGCGACGGCAAGGTCAACGAGAGCGACTATACCAACACGACCGAGTTCACCGGACAGCCCATCGAACTGAACTGCGGCAAGTACATTTGTACGGATACAGGCGTTTCCGTTCCGTCCCTCGGCGAGGTCACGACTATCTGCCCGCACCCGATCCTGATTTCCGGGCGGCTCGTCAATCTCGACTCCGGAGAGGTCCGGCTCGAGGTGTCGTTCAAGCGGTCAGCGGAATGGCGGACCGTTGTCGTCGAGAAGATCATCCTCGCGTCGGCGGCGAAGATCATCGACCTTGCCCGGCTCGGGATCGCTGTCGACTCCGAGAACGCGAAAGCTCTCGTCAAGTACTTTACCGACCTCGAGGCGTGGAATTACGACCGACTCCCCGAACGCCACTCCGTCGCGCGGGTCGGATGGACGGCTTCCGGGAAATTCGTGCCGTACGCCGACTCTGTGGAGTTCGACGGCGCGCCCGGGTTCAGGGCTGTGTTCGACTCATTCCACCCGAACGGAGACCGCGACGCCTGGTTCAGGGCTGCGTCGAAGGCGCGGAACGAGAGCACCATCGCGCGGATTGTACTCGCCGCCTCTCTCGCGTCCGTTCTCGTCGGACCGCTCCACGCGCTGCCGTTCTTCGTGCACGTCTGGGGCAGAGCCGGAAACGGCAAGACCATGCTCTTGAAGCTTGCCGCGTCCGTCTGGGCGTCCCCCAACTCGTCGGAGGGGTATGTGCGGAATTTCAACTCGACTATCGTCGGGCTTGAGACCGCCGCGGGATTCTTCAACTCTGCTCCCCTCTGCGTGGACGAGCTTCAAGTGGTCAAAAACCGCCGCGACTTTGACGATATTATCTATATGCTCGCCGAGGGGCAAGGGCGCTCCCGCGGGTCGAAGGATGGTTCTTTTCAGCAGATCAAATCCTGGCAGAACACCATCATCACCACCGGAGAAATGCCCATCTCGAGCGACTCTTCCGGCGCGGGCGCGATGAACCGCGTCATCGAAATCTCATGCGGGGACGAGCGACTTCTGGACGACTATCGCGGACTTTCCGACACGCTGTCCCACAACTGGGGCTTTGCGGGGAAAGAATTTGTCGAAGGACTCACACCGCAGGTGCTTGAAGCCGCGAAGAAGGTGCAGGAAGAGTACCGCGCGGCATTCGAGGCGTCAGCGACTACCGAAAAGCTCGCGCTCTCAGCGTCGCTGATCCTCACTGCGGATGCTCTCGCGGAGCTGCTGATCTGGCACACCGGCACACAGCTGTCGGCGACCGACGTCGCGAAATACCTCCCGACCAAACAGGACGTTGACGCCAATCAGCGGGCGCTCGAGTGGCTTTACGGGACTATCGCTGAGAACCGGTCGAAATTTGTCGCCGAAGACGGAATGCCTATGCGGGAAGTCTGGGGCGAGTACAAGGACATTTCGGACGGCAAGCCGTTTATCGCCATCATCGGCACGGTGCTGTCCCGGATCATGAGCGACGCCGGGTTTAATTATAAGGCATTCCTGTCGTGGGCACGCGATCATGGGCACATCCGCATCGGCGAAAAGAACACCGTCCCCGTTCGTGTGCACGGCGCGCTCGCGAAGTGCGTCTGCCTTTACGAAGGCCCCAACGGGGAAGGGAAATTGACATTTTAGACGAAATCACAAATTGTCAGCGACTTTTCGGGCATATATTGTGTATCTTTATTTTGCAGTTACCCCGGTTACCACCCCATTACCCCACCGGGGTAACAGAAAAGTGCCCGTAAAACCTGACAAAATCGGGTGTTGTTACCCCGTTACCCCAATTTTGCGATTTTATATGCTATATACGCGCGAGAAAAAAATTTTTTGAGATAGACACAAAAATGTACGCGCGTATACGAGAATATAGGGGTAACAGGGGTAACAGGGGTAACATATATAATATATGCCCATTCTACCTGACATTTTCCAGTTACCCCATTTTCGGGGCGAGGGGTAATGTGGGGTAACGGGCGAAAGGAGATCACATGGACGAAGAGAAGAAGGCCGGAGCGAAGAACACGGCGAAAGGCAAGGCGGCTGCGACCGGAGCGGACAGCCCTGCGCCGAAGAAACGAGGCAGACCGAAGTCGCCGCCGAAGCCGAAGAAGGAGAAAATCGAGCGGCATGCGCCGAGCAACTACGCGAGGAAGCGGGCGGTTGAGTATGCAGAAAGCGTGGCGGAGCGTGTCGACGAGAAAGACAAAGCGACTATCATCAACGCGCTGACGCTCCCCGAAAAGGACATGCCCGACGCGGCGCTGCGCAGGAAGAGCGACAAAGGCAAGTACCTCCCGACCAAGGTCTGGACGCCGGAGAACGACGACGACCGCGCATTCGTGAGCCAGATTCTCCGCGAACTGCTGACCGAGTTCCGGAAGCCAACCGTGAAGGACGACGACGAAATGGCGGAGAGAATCAGCGACTACTACGACCGCTGCGCGAATGAGGGACGGACGCCCGTATGGGAGGAAGTGTGCCTGAGTTTGGGGTATGGGCTGAAAAAAGTCAATGCGATTATACATGGGGAAGAGCGGGGGTTCACCTCCATCTCCTCGCAAATTCTCGAAAAAGCTAAAGAATTTCAACAGTCTTTTGACGCAAAACTTGTGGTCGCCGGGAAGATGAATTTTTTGGCATACTGCTTCCGTGCGAAGTGCTATTACGGGATGCGGGATAACGCAGAATTGCCCGAAACTACGCGAAATCCGATGGGTGAGGCAAACCTCACGCCGAAGCAGCTACAGGAAAGATATTTGCAAGGGATGAGGGAAAGCGACTATGAAGACAAGACTGTGAAGTAAGGCAAAAGGTTTGATTTTCGACAGCCGAAATGGACTTGCCAGTGATAAATTACTAAAAGTATTGTGCAATATGACGAACGTGATTGACGTTCCCTGACATTTGAGCGACTATTGCCAGCGACTATCGGACGGTCAGCGACTATCGAGCGACTATCGCGAAAAATTATCAGCGACTATTGCGAACCGAGAAAATAAAAATCCGGTTTTTGAAACTCGCAGAAAAGATTTTCAAAACCGGATCGGAAATTTTTCGGAAATCGGCAGGAAATTGAGCGGAAAATGAGGGGCTGCCTGAGCGGGGCGGTCCCTTTTCTGCGCTGCCGGGGCACCTCGAGACGGCAGAACGGCACGGGCGGCGGGCGTATATGACCGTCCAGGGCGCGCACAGACGGCGCAGGACGGGCAGAAATAGGTGGGGCGGTAATATTTACCCTATCGAGGGATTAAACGCGCTAACGGGGCTTGTAGGCGCTCACAGAGATATGCAGCCTCGAGGGCGTGCGGATCGGCGGCGGATCGTGCCGGGCACGCGGGCGGCTGCGCACCCTCTCGAGGCGGTGACGGCGGGCATAGGGCTGTGAGGCTCTGTGAGGCTCTGCGCGGGGTGTTTACACTGCGGGTGATATAGATACCCTCTCGAGGCTTTCAAGACGTTCTGCGGGCTTGTGGGACGTCACAGCGCGGACACAAAAAGCCTCGGCAGTCCAGACGGGCCACAGGGGCATAAAAAGACCGCCCACGCGGGGCGGTCGGGGGTTATGAACGGTGGGCGAGTTCCAGCAGGATCAGCACGGGCACGATCAGGATGTACAGCACTACAAGCACGTTATCACCTCCCGCTTACAGTATAGCACACCGGCGAGCGGTTGTCAAGGGGGTCACAGCGTCTCTGCGGCTGCGATGATGTCCGCCTTGGCGCCGTCGGTCAGTACCAGACGCCCGCGGGACGATGTGCAGGTGTCGCGGTAGACGTTAGTTAAGTACCAGTCGCGCGAGCGGCGCTCCGCTGTGAAATGGGTGCTCTCGGGGCGGTAGCCGTATGCGTTGGGGAATTCCTGTGCGCAGGGGTTACAGTAGATCTTGCAGCCGGGCAGGTGTTTTTTTAAGATGCAGTCCGGCACGTCATCGATAGCGGCCATGATGTCGGCGACGTCCAGGCGGCGGACGGACGCGCGCCCCTCCGCCGCACTGATGATCCCGGCGAGGTCCTGCGCGGCGATGGTGTAGGCTGCATAGGCTGTGTCTGCGGCGGCTTTGGCAGCTTTTTTCTCCGCGTCGGTGTAGCCGGTCGCGACGGCGCGGCGGTCGGCAAGTCTTTTGGCGTTGCGGTATGCCGTCCAGGCGGCGAGAATTGCGGTGAGCTTGTAGGGCTTTAAGGTGGTAACAGTGATCATGCTATACTCTCTTTCTCCCCGCCTTAGCCGGGCGGGGGCGGCGGTTGTATGCGGTGGCGGAGGTTATCTGCCCGCCATGCTGTAAAATGCGTCCGCGGTGATCCGCAGGGCGTCTGCAGGGGTGATGTCATCCGGCAGATACCATGCCGCATAGCGGCGCCCACACTGGCGGGCGGATGCGTCGGCATAAAGCCGCTGACGCTGCCAGGTCGCGCCCGTGTCGGTCGCGGAAACGACGCCCGCACAGCCCCACGGGGACGCGGGGCTGAATCCCTCGGGGGCGGTCATCACAGCGCGCCCGGCGTTGTACGCCCTGCCCGCTGCGGTGGCGGTTACGCGGTGCCATGTGCAGCCGCGCCGGTCGGTGAAGCTGTACGCCGTCATGCCCTCGCCCCCTCTCGCGACATCTCGCGGTTGGTGACGATCCAGGCGGCAAGCAGCCGGTCACGGGTCGCGGCGTCTGCGTCCTTGCAAGCGTCTGCAAGCTCACGGACGCCCACAGCCCGGACGCCCGCCGCGGGGCGGTAGCCGGTGCAGATGGTTAATCCAGCGATAGTATAGACGTCGCAATTCCAGCCGTAGACGCCGGCTGTGTAGCAGTCGGGCGTGATCCCGGACAGCGCGTCTTGCAGGTCGAAGTAGCCGACGCGGACGGTTGGACGTCCGACGCTCTCCGCCTCGCGGATGCAGCGGGCGGTGACGCGCTGCTTTGCGCGGTAGCCGTATGCCGCACGTTCGCGGCGGATGCCGTCCAGGGCGTCGGCGATCTCTGCTGCTCTCTGGGTGGTCACGATTTCTGCTGCCGGTGTTTTGGTGGTGTCGATATATTTCATGGTGTTCTCCTTTTCTGCCCTCTCGGCGGTCTCGGTCTCGGTCTCCGGCTCTGCTGCCGGTGCAGTCTCGGTGGTCTCGGTGGTCTCGGTCTCCGCTGCCGGTGCGGTGATCCTGATGCGTCCGGTTATAGCGGATGTCAAGGCGTGACGCGGTGCAATGTCTGCGCCCATGGTGTCGCGGTTGTATATGCACTCCATTGTACGGGCAGCGATGGTCCAGCCGTCATGCGCTGTGTCGATGGTCAGCGCCCACACGGTGGACGGGATGCGGTGGCGGGGCTGATAGACGGCGACGGCGTAGCGGTCAGCGTCTGCGCCGACGGGTGCGGCGCTGATGATCTGCATTGTCCAGCCGTCAGCGGCGATGCCTTCGCCGACAAGCGCGACGCTGATGATCTCAGCGGCTTTGGTGATGGTGCGGTTGTATTTCATGTTGTTCTCCTTTTCTGCCCTCTCGGGGCTGTTCCTTTGTTGTGATTCTATTATAGCACACATTCGCATATATGTCAATAGGGTTGACGCATTTATTTGAAATATTGCATTTAGATAAATCGGGGTTAAATGCAACGCTTTTTGTATAGTTCGCCGAATGTCTGTAGGGTATACCCTGTGACATACAGCGCGGGCAGCGATCCAGGCGCGCAGGCGGCAGGAGGGCGGCGGCGGGTACCCCGGGGGGTGTGTTTGACGGGGAGACGGCGCGGTTGACCCTCCCCACCAAAGAAAAATCAAAAAAAGTGTGTCAACCCCCTTGACATATTACTTGCAATGTGGTATAATAGAAGCATGAAAGGGATAATGCGCGGTGAGCGGAGCGAATAAGCCGCTGCTGCGAAAGTCGACCGGTGCGGGCAGCGCACAGTCGAAAATTGACAGATGCGAAGGAGAACGAACCATGAAAATCGGATATGTAAGAGTGAGCACGGCAGAGCAGAACACAGTACGGCAGGAAAACCTCATGAAAGAACTCGGCGTTGAGAAAGTTTTCATCGACAAGGCGAGCGGCAAGAACACCGACCGCCCGGAACTCGAGAAAATGCTGAGCTTCATCCGCGAGGGCGATGTCGTCGTAGTGAGCGAGATCAGCAGATTCGCGAGAAACACACGCGACCTTCTCGACCTGGTTGACAGGCTGACAAAGAAGGGCGTACAGTTCGAGTCGCAGAAAGAGAAGATCGATACCAACAGCCCCGCCGGGAAGTTCATGCTGACCGTCTTCGCGGCTATAGGACAGCTTGAGCGCGATTACATCCTGGAGCGCCAGGCAGAGGGCATCGCGGCGGCAAAAGAGCGCGGCGTATATAAAGGCAAGAAAGCCATAGACATCGACGAGAAAGCATTCGAGCAGGAATACCGGCTCTGGAAGAAAGGCGAGATCACAGCCGTCGCGGCAATGGGGCACCTCGGATTAAAGCCGAACACATTCTACCGCCGAGTTAAAGACTACGAGACAAACGGCACGATAGCTCAGGCATAATTCCACCAACATTCCACCAAGGCTCAATCAAGCTCCAACAAACCGTAACACCGTAACACAATAACACGTGTAACAGACCGCTTAGTTTGAACTTAGTTTCAAGTTAGTTTTAACTTAGTTATAAACAATGCGCAAACAAGGTGTAAACGGCGGCGCAAGTACGCAAGTTGCCGCGAACTTAACGCTGATTCAACGCTGACTTAACGCTGATTCAGTGTTAGGGCTTCGACCACAACAGGACTGTTCCCGAAAAGGAAAGACAGCGAACAGATACTGTAAACGTTCACTTGACCGCATGAAGCGGTCACGGAATAGCAAACACATCCCGCACCGGCATCCGGCCGTGGCGGAGTACCGTACCCCTATACTTAGAGCGCCCAGAGCGCCATTTTTCCAAAGGAGAGTGGCGTCATGGGCGCTTTTTCATGTGAAGATACTGGAAAGAAGAAATCAAAAAAGGTAAAGAATGGGAACAAAACGGTTCTTCCCGGATTTGAGAACTGGAACGACCGGCTGCCGGAGTGCGTCGTGCTGTGCGAGGCTGTCGCGGCTTACGGAACGGACAGTCTGTCGGTCGCGAAAGACTACTTCGACGCGCTGAGGGGGCTCGCGCAGGACAATTCGGCAGAATCATACGAGGAGGAGCTTGCCTACATGGTGGCGAAAGGGAAAGAATTCTTCGACGTCGTGAACCGTATGCTCGCGAGGTCAGCCGCCGCGAAGACAGCCGCCGCTCCGGAATGGTACGAGCTGAAACGAAAAGTCTGCCTCCTGCTCGCGCCGCACTCATTCGACCACTATATGCAGTATGTCGAATGGAACAGAGAGCCGTCGCGGAAGTTCTGGGTGCCGAGAAGAAACGTTCTGATGGGGCTGTGCAATGATCTGCAAGACCTCGAGGAGCATCGGATTAAATTCCTCGGGGTGAGTATGCCGCCTCGTGTCGGAAAATCCACGATTTGTATATTTTTCCTGACCTGGCACATGGGGCGGCATCCGGACGACGCGTCCGCTATGGGCGGGCACTCCGACACGCTCGTGAACGGATTCTACGGCGAGCTGAACGCGGTGCTCGACGCGGACGGCGAATACCTCTGGCACGACGTGTTCCCGCACGCGCAGATCGAAAGCCGGTCGGCAAAGTACCTGCAAATCAACCTCAACCACCCGAAGCGCTTCCCGACAATGACCTGCCGGTCGGCGGAAGGTACATGGACGGGCGCTATCGACATCTCGCGCGACGGTATCCTCTACGTCGACGACCTCGTTAAAGACCTCGAGGAATCGTTGTCACCCTCCCGTCTCGACGCGAAGTACAACATCTACCTGAACCAGATGAAAGACCGTATGAAGGACGGCGCACTACAGCTGATGGTCGGTACGCGCTGGAACGTCATGGACCCGCTCGGGCGTGTGCGCGAGCAGTACCGCGACAATCCGGAATACCGGTTCACCGTCATTCCCGCGCTCGACGCGAACGGAGAGTCGAATTTCCAGTACGAATACGGCGTCGGGTTCTCGACCGAATATTACCGCGACATGAAAGCATCGATCGACGACTGCACATGGTGTGCGAAGTACCAGGGCGCTCCGTACATCCGCCAGGGACTCGTCTTCCCGCCGGATTCCCTGCTCCGCTACAACGGTGTCCTGCCGGGCGGATCGCCGGAACGCATTATCGCCGCGTGCGACGTCGCGTGGGGCGGAGAAGACTACTTGTCCATGCCTATCGTCTATGTGTACGGAGACGGCTCAATGTACTGTGTCGATGTGGTGTTCTCGAACGCGAACAAGGTATTCACACAGCCCGAAGTGGTCGGCAAGCTGCTTATCCACCGCCCGCATCAGGTACAGTTCGAGGCGAACAACGGCGGAACCGAATACGCGCAGGCAATCGACGAAATGCTCCGCGCGAAAGGGTGCTCGCTCAACATCTCGACGCGCCGCGCCCCCGGCAACGCCCCGAAGCTCTCCCGCATCATCCAGTACGCGCCGGACATCTCGAAGATTCACTTCCTCGACTTCGACCACTCGACGCCGGAATACCGTTCGTTCATCGAATGGCTCTGCTCCTTCGTCTCACTCGGCAAGAACGTCCACGACGACGCGCCCGATTCGCTCGCACAGCTCATGGACTTAGCCACCGGTAACTGGGGAATTGTCGCCGTGCAGAAGCGCGTGTTCTGACTCGCCCGGGTATCATCGCGGAATCACGCTGCACACGACGGGATTTCGTCATATCTCCACAATTCACAGCGTATCTATTGACAAATCATTGTGTAAGGTGTATAATATACATGATAGGCGCCCCCCCTTGCCTGTCAGCCATGTTCCTCGTCACCGGACGCCGACCTGATGAATATGGTTTTCTCCTTCCGACCCGGCGGCACGCCTTTGCGCCGGGTCTCAAATTAAAAACGACTGGTGGTGAAAGAATGGCGGATGAACAGAACAGCGCAGCCGACGTATCTCCGGTGCTGACCGGTCGGCACGTCATATATACCGACGCGTCGGCGGTCGACGAGAAAAATGTGGTGCAGGTGCTGAATGAGGTACTGCCGACCTTTTACCGGAACCAGAGCGAAATAAACTACCTCTACGGCTACTACAAGGGCAAGCAGCCCATCCTCAACCGTGTCAAGGACGTCCGACCGGAGATCAACAACAAAATCGTCGAAAACCACGCGTGGGAAATCGTCTCCTTCAAGGTCGCGTACCTCCTCGGAGCGCCCATCGCGTACACGCGCCGGAAAATCCGGAGCGGAGAGGCCCGCATGACCATGACCCCCGACGAGATCACCGCGGCGCAGACACGCGACCCGGTATCCGAAAAGGTCGGGCGGCTCAACGAAATCATGCACGTCCTCGACAAGGAAGCTATCGACCACGACATAGCCGAGTGGAACCACATCTGCGGAACCGCGTTCCGATATGTCATCGGCAGCCTCGAAAACGACGAAAAAATCGAAATCGGCAGTCTCGATCCGAGGCGAACCGGCGTCGTCTACTCAAAAGAGCTCGGCACGAAGCCGGTCATGGCGTTCCAGGAAACGCTCAGGGACAATAAGCAGACAATCTACACCGTCTGGACCGATACGATGCAGTTCGAGATCGTGAACAACACCGTCACGTCCTCGAGACTCCACGGCATCGGGGCGGTGCCGATAATCGAGTATCCGCTCAACAACGCGCGGCTCGGCTCGTTTGAAGTCGTTCTCGAAGTCCTCGACGGCATCAACAAACTGTCCTCGAACCGGCTCGACGGCACGGAACAGTTCGTCCAGAGTTTCATTAAATTCGTCAACTGCCAGATTGATCCCGAGAAGTATAAAGAGTTCCGGCAGGAAGGCGCTATCGTCATCAAGTCGGACAACTCGAACCCCTCGGACGTCGACATCATCTCGTCCGAACTCGACCAGTCACAAACTCAGGTCGAAATCGACCACCTCTATCAGCAAGCCCTCACAATCTGCGGTATGCCGGACAGAAACGGCGCGAACCGCACGACCGGAGACACCGGTAACGCCGTACTGCTCCGCGATGGATGGGCAATGGCGGAAAGCTGCGCCAGAGACACCGTTATGCAGTGGGAACGAAGCGAAAAACAGTTCCTCCGCATCGCGCTGTCGCTTCTCAAAACATACGGCAAGCTCGACCTCGGGCTCGCCGACATCGACATCCGGTTCACGAAGGGCAACACTGAGAATATGCTCGTCAAAACGCAGGCTCTCATGAACCTTCTCGACGCCGGAGTACACCCCGAAATCGCGTTCGGTATACCTCACCTGTTCGACGATCCGAACCAGGCGTATATCGACTCGATCCCATACCTCGCCGCGCGGCTCCAACTCCTCGAGAGCACCGCGCGGGACAAGTCAGGGCAGGACAAGCCCGGAGGCGGAAGCAATGACGGAAACAAAGAAAGTTCCGGCGGCGGAAGCTCCGGAACTGATTAAAGTGCGCTGCCCGCACTGCGGAAGGCTCCTCGGAGCAATAAGCGGTGTGGCGGAGATAAAGTGTCGCGGCTGCGGAACGACGGTCAGAGCCCACACAGAAGGCTCACGCGCCGTCATACGCATGGTCGCGTCATAAGCGGGAAACCCTCGCACCACAACACAGAGCGCCAAGAGCGCCAGATATCTACAGGTTTTTACACAGCCTGTCGGTTCTGGCGCTCTTTTTGATTTTCAAACCCCTTCCCCCGGGGGGCGACGCTGACGATTAATCAATAAACAATGGACAGAGAAGTCCTAAAAACGCAGATTTACGGCGGAGAGAACCGCCTCACCAAACGCAGAAAGGGATTATCACATGGAACTCAGAGATTTACTCGGTGAAGACTACCGCGAAGGGATGACCGCGGAAGAGATCGCGACCGCGCTCTCGACAAAAAACTTCGTGAACAAGGAGACCTTCGACAAAACCGCGTCCGACCTCGCCAAAGCGAAGAAGGACATGAAGACCAATGAAGGCACCCTGACCGAACGCCTCGAAGCGCAGAGACAGCAGATCGAGCAGCTCACCGTCAAGGCGAACCGGCAGGAAGCGGCAAGCATCCTCGCGGGGAACGGCATGGCGAAGGAAGCCTATGACACCTTCCTCGACGGCATCGTGACCACCGACGCGGAGCAGACCACCGCAGTTGCCACGGCTATCGCGGCGGCGTTCAAGGCTTATGGAGAAGCCACCGCGAACAAGGTCAAGGGCGAACTCGCCGCGGGTGTCAAAGCCCCCTCACAGGCTCCGGCGGAAACCGCCATGACCAAAGAAGCCTTTGGCAAGCTCACCTTCGCCGAACAGGTTCAGTTCAAGAACGATAATCCGACCGAATACGCCGCGCTCTTCCCGAAAGCCTGACACGGCGCCACCACATTTTTCGAAAGGATGATTAAAAACAATGTCAAAGACCTACCTCAACTACCCATTTGACGACGATCTCTTCATTGCCCGCTGGCTTGCAGAGCCCGACTCCGAAAAGACCGCGCTCCTCGATTCCGGCGTAATGGTTGAAGACCCGGTGCTCGCCTCGAGACTCATATCCTCCGGCAACTACGGCACCATTCCGTTCTACAAGACCCTCACCGGCACTCCCGTGAACCACGACGGTCAGACCGATATCACCTCGACCGAGACCCAGGCGGATCAGCAGAATTACGTCGCGTATGGCCGCGACGTCGCATGGACCGCGCGTGACTTCGTCGGCGAGCTTTCCGGCGCAGACCCGATGGGCCACATCATCTCGTCCACCGCGAAATTCTGGGCGAAGTACCGCCAGAAGAAGATTATCGCCATCCTCGGCGCAATCTTCGGCATCACCGGCAACGCCGCGTGGACCGCTCACACCGTCGACGTCGGCTCCGCGACCGCGACCGCGAGAAAGATCAACGAGACCGACCTCAACGACCTTGCGACCGATACCCTCGGCGACAACAAGGACGCGTACAAGCTCGCTATCATGCACTCCTCCGTCGCCCGCACCCTCGAAAACCTCCAGGTTCTCGATTACTGGAAGCAGACCGACGCGAACGGCATCCAGAGGAACCTCGGTCTCGCGTCCGTGAACGGCTATACCGTCATCATCGACGACGGCGTTCCGGTCACCGCGGTCGGCGGCTCCGAGGCGAACAAGGACCTTAAGAAGTACACGACCTACCTCCTCGGTACCGGCGTTCTCCGCCACTGCTGGGCAAGACAGGACGTGCCGGTCGAGACTTTCCGCGAGCCGACGAAGAACAACGGTCAGGACACTCTCATCACCAGAATCCGCGAGTGCATCCACCCGAACGGCTTCTCCTTCAAGCTGCCTTCCACCGGCTGGACGAACTCCCCCACAGACGCGCAGCTCGAGGCTTCCGCAAACTGGGCGCTCAAGTTCGCTCCGAAGGAAATCCCGATCGCCCGCCTGATCACGAACGGCTAAACCATGACCACCGACGAGAAGCTGATCCGGCTGAAACGGATGATGCGGCTTCCCGACACGGACGACGACACGCTTTCCGCGTTTCTCGACTTCACGCGCGATGAAATACTTGCGTGGCGATACGGAGCGACCGGCAGCGTACCGGAAACCGTGACCGACGTGCCGCAGGAATATGAAAGCGTCCAGCTGAACGCCGTCATGATCGGCTTCTCGCAGATCGGCGGCGAAGGTGAGACCGCACACAACGAAAACGGAATATCAAGGCAGTTCGGGTATTCGTCCTGCCTCGAATACATCCATAAAAACGTAATGCCGTATGTCGGGGTGATATCATGAGAACCCTCGCGAAGAACCGGATTCCGTACTGGTACGCCCTCTACGCGGGCACTCAGGACGTCACCGACGAAAACGGCAATTACACCGGCGAGCAGGAAGTCATCTACACCGAGCCCATAAAGGCGTGGGGCAATATCTCCGCTGCCAAAGGCGATTCTTACGCCGCTGGGTTCGGGACGATGATCGACTACGACAAGGTGCTATGCACCGAAACGACCGACCTCGATGAGAACGCGGTTGTCTGGCTGGACACAGAGCCGACCGCTCCGTATAACTATCGAGTCAGGCGCGTATCGAAGTCGATCAACGGAACTCTCGTCGCGCTGAAGCAAGTCGACGTAGGCGCGTAGCCGCGGAGGAAAACACAATGCGCAAACGCATAACTGTCCGGCTCTCGCCCGGCAGCATACAGTCGGCTCTCGATGAGGTAGCATCCCTCATGTCAGCCAACCGGAACCGGCTTGATGACGCCGCGCGCGACCTCGCCGAACGGATATGCGAAAAAGCGCAGAGCAACTTCGACGCGGCATGGTATGACAGCCTTGCCAGAGGCGTCAGGGGCGAAGCCGACGTTAAATGCCGGGTAGAAAAGACCGGCACCGGCTATAAAGTCGTCGCCGAAGGGAACGAGGTGACGTTCGTCGAGTTCGGGGCAGGAGTCTATTATAATCCCCCCGCCGGAACGTCCCCTCACCCCGGCGGCGCAGACCTCGGATTCGTTATCGGAGGATATGGCAAGGGGCAGGGAAATCAGAAAGCGTGGGGCTACTACGCCGAAGACGGCAACCTCGTCATCACGCACGGCACGGCGGCGCAAATGCCGCTGTACAGAGCTTTTGAAGAGGTATTACAGGAGGCGAAGAAGAGATGATCGATTTTGAAAACGTATTTGTTGACGCTGTGCGAACGGCGGTCACGAAGAAGTTCCCGAAAGCGACAGTTGTCTCCGAATTCGTCCCGAAGCCGTCTTCCTTCCCTCATGTGTACATCCGCGAAACCGATAACGCCTCCGAGGCGCTCTCCTTCCGTGTGACCGGCGGAGAGACCAACGCGCGGCTTTCCTACACCGTCGACGTGTTTTCAAACAAGAAAAGCGGGAAAAAGAGCGAATGCAAGGCAGTTATGGCGGCGGTCGACTCGACCATGCAAAGCTACAACTTCCAGCGTACCTTCTGCAATCCCTTCCCGAACGAGAACGACGCGTCCATCTACAGGATGGTCGCGAGATATTCAAAACTTCAATCAATCAAAATGGAGGTATGATAAATGACCACCAACGGTATCAAATTCTACTACGCCCCCGAGGCCACCGCGGGCACTCAGCCCACCACCGGCTGGGTAGAAATCCCGAACGTCGTCAGCTGGGGCGAAATCGGCTCGACTCCTGATACCATAGAAATCACGCCGGTCTCCGAGACCTCATTCAAGCGCTATGAGCAGGGACTGTCCGACACCGGCAGCGTAGACGTCACCGGCAACTGGGCTTCTGATTTCATCGACGCGTGGGAGACCATGCGAGAAGCCATGGCGACCGCGGCGGCGGCAGGCAAGACCCTCTGGTTCACCCAGGTCATTCCGAACTACGAAAAGAGCTTCTACTACTCCGGCGCGCCCTCGATGCTCAGATTCCCCGAGGTCACCTCGAACGCGGCGTTCCAGGTGTCCGGCACCATCACCGTAAACAAAGTCACCGGTCTTGCGGCAAAGCCCACTATCGGCGGCTGATAAACTCAAGGAGATAAACCATGATAATCAACGGCAAGGAAATAACGGCTAAACCCATCGACTTCAACGCCACAATCGAGCTCAACGATCTCGGCGGAGATATCTACTCCTTCGGCACAAAGCCCCTCGCGGCGCTCAGAGCCTATCTCGCGTACTGCGCGGGCATAGACGCCGAAGCGGCTGGACGTGAAATCGAATCCCACATCGTAGGGGGCGGCGACCTCTCCGACCTCTCGGCGGCATTCATGAAGGCGTGCGACGACAGCGCTTTTTTCAAAGCGATGATCACGAAGGCGAAGACGGCGGAAAAGAAGCAGGCAAAGAACGCCTGACTCCGAACGCCGCCGAAACGGTATACGAAAACTGGCTTCCTGCGGCTTACAGGATCGGGCTTGACCTTACTACATTCTGGCGGCTCAATCCGCGCCGCATGAAGCCTTTTCTCGATATATACGAAAAGAACCAGCGTGAAGAACGTGATCGGATAAACTTTCACGCATATATGACCGGCGTATACGTCCGGGACGCCATCGGAGCGTGCTTCTCGAAGAACGGAAAGTTCCCGGATAAGCCATATGACCTGCGGAGTCAGGAGGAAAAAGCGTCCGCCATTTCCCCCGAGGAATACGCACGGAGAATGATCCTCATGCAGGAATATCAGGATAAAGAAAGAAAGTTACAGGAAAAGTTCGGAGGAGGTGAGATGAATGGCAGATAACGAAGTGCAAATAGACAGCTTGTCTGTAGCGATAGAACACAGTGCGAGCACGGCGTCGAAAGACCTCTCGAGCCTCGCGTCGAGCCTGAAAAAGCTGCAAACAAGCGTCTCTGCACTTAATATGTGGGACGCGGTGCGGCAGTTTGACGCTCTCGGAGCCGCCGCAGACAGTCTGACGTACTTCTCGACGGCGTTAGACAGCCTGAGAAATGCGAAAATCTCTTCCTTCATAGGGCGGCAGCTCAAAGAAATCGGCGACGCGGCAAACAACCTCGGGACGCTCGACACGGCAGCGCTCGACAAGGTGAAAGCGCTCGGCGAATCCCTGAAGCCGCTTGGAGAACTCGGGCGCGCGCAGCTCACCTCGTTCATCAATCAGCTCGCGAAGCTCCCCGCACTCTCCGCAAGCCTCGACACGGTAGACATGGAGCGCTTCGCTGCGACCGTCGAACGGCTCACGGCGGCAATGGCACCCCTCGCAACCGAAATGGACAAAATCGCCCGCGGATTCTCAGCGTTCCCGCAGAGGATTCAGACCTTCATTAAAAATAATGAAGCGTCAACCAAGAGCGTAAAGAAAGCCGAACCGACATGGCAGAAATTCTTTGAGACCATATCAAAGGGCAGTAAAAAGAGCTCGTCCGGGCTGACGAACTTTGCAAAACAGCTATTTTCGATTGCCACAATCAAAAAAGTCTGGCTGAAAGCTACGGATTCTCTTGAATCCGCCAACGAGTACATCGAAGCCCTGAACCTGTTCTACGTCTCAATGGGCAGCTACGCCGAAAAGGCACAGGACTATGCTAACCTCGTCGGCGACAGCTACGGCGTCGACCCCGCCGAATTCATGAAGATGCAAGCTACCTTCATGGACGTTTCGAAATCTTTCGGTACGGCGAGCGGCACGGCGTATACCATGTCGAAAGCGCTGACGCAGCTTACTTACGATATATCATCGCTCTACAATCTCAAAGTTGACGAGTCACTGAACAAGGTCCGGTCGGCTCTGGTCGGCGAGATTGAGCCAATCCGCGCGCTCGGTAAGGACCTGTCCGTCGCGAACCTCAAACTCCTCGCGACCGAACTCGGCATCACCGCGAACGTCGACGCAATGAACCAGTCCGAAAAGGCAATGCTCCGGACGATCTCACTGCTGAGACAGTCAAACTCCGCCATGGGCGACATGGCGAGAACGCTCGAGCAGCCCGCGAACCAGTCCAGAATCCTCAAAGCGCAGCTGACGCTTCTCGGACGCGCTATCGGTGACCTCTTCCTGCCGCTCATGCAGAAGACGCTCCCGTACATGATCGCGTTCGTCAAAGTCGGACAGCGCATCGTCTCGGCGTTCGCAGCCCTCGCGGGATTTGAACTGCCGAAATTCGACTACGCCGATTCTGTAATCAAAGGCAACGAAGGCGTCGCCGACTCCGCCGATGACGCCGCTAAGAGCATGAAAAAGCTCTATCAGCTCTCGTTCGACGAGCTGAACATTCTCGGCTCACAGAACACCGGCGCGTCCGGAAGCGGCACGAGCGCCGCCGACCTCGCAAAGCTCGAAGCGGAGCTGAACCGGCTCGCGAAGATCGAGGACGATATGTTCTCAAAGAATCTCGGCGAGACGACGGATAAGATCGCGGAGCAGATCGAGAACTGGCTGACAAAGGGCGAAGGAATACAAAGCTGGGCGAAAGACATCTGGGATTATTTCAGCAAAATAAAAGACGCCGCGAAAGAAATTGCCGATAAGCTCGGACTGTGGAAAATCCCTCAGAAAATATGGGATTTCTTCAAATTCGCAGTATTCAAAATTACCGGAATAGACCTTGACTTCGGAGCGTCGCGCCTTAGAAACATGAGCGGTAAGGATACGCTTATGGGCGCAGTCAGTGGAGGAATAGCAGCGTTACTTGGACTTAAGGCGCTGGGCTTGCTCTCGCTCAGCAGCGGCAACGGATTTTTAGGCAGTGTCCCGATGCTCCTACTCAGCATAGCCGCCCTGTCAATAACAACGGCGGCAATCGGGAGTACACCTAACGTTACCGGCGCTCAGACACTTCTCGGAGCCGCGAAGACTGGCATTGTGGCACTGCTCGGCGGTGCTACCATATCCCGATTTTTCCTCGGGGCGGAAGGCTTTCAGGTATTCGGGCTCCCGCTCACGCTCGGAATTTCCGGTCTTACAATGTCGGCGGTCGGAATATTCGAACTCGGAAACGACACCGGCGCGGATGACCTTGCCGGGGCAATAAAACTCGGTATAGGTTCACTGCTCAACACTGCGGCGGCGACTCTTGCCGGCGTAAAAGTTGCAAAAATGGTCGGAGCCGACGCGGCAGCAGGAACGGCAGGGCTTTTCGCAGGCGCGCTATCGATCATTATAGGCGCGACCATCGGCGCCGTGGTATTCCCCGATGAATGCCGAAAAGCGTTCGAAACGGTATCCGAAGCGCTCGGGCACAGTATCAAGAACGTCACAAACAGCCTCAAAGACACTATCGACAAGGCGGTTGACCTCGGCTCGTTCGACTTCAAAGCGCAGTTCGGCATTGACGAAAACACCTTCAAAGTCATATCAACCTTCGGCGACCCGAAACTCGCCGCGCAGCTGAACGAAATCACCAGTGTCGCCAAGCAGAACGTCAAGACTACCTCAACCGAACTTGATAATCTGAACCGTCAATTCTATTCCAGCTCTACGATCGCCAACCAGAATTCACAATCAATCGTCAACAACACGACGGAAACCATCAAGAACGGCATCAATGACGTTACGAAGACCGGCATTTACAAGCCGCTCTATGGCATGATGGATAAAGTCGGGAATGAACTGGGGCAGAAGGGCAAGTCGGCGGGTGAAAACGTCGCGAAGGGCTTCGTCGCCGGAGTTGACTACAACGCCGATTACGTCGCCAAAGGTATGATCGGCATGGCGAACAAAGCTATGGTTCAGTTCACCGACAGCCTCGGCATCCACTCACCGTCGACCGTCTTTGAAGGCTACGGCATCAACGTTGACATTGGATTCGCGAACGGCGTCACGCTCGGACTCCCCAACGTCAAGGACGCCTTCGGGAACGTCTGGACGTCTATCCGCGTGGACTTCTCAGCCTTCGCGAACAGCCTGCTCGCGTCGGCGAGAACCTTTATCAGACAGCTGAATCAGGTGCTCTCGTCCGTGTCTTTCAGCAGCGGCGGCGCGGCTCAATCCCTTATTGGCAAAACGCCGCGCATGATCCCCGCCTTCTCGACCGGCGGATTTCCCGAGGATGGAATGTTCTACGCGAACTCACACGAGCTCGTCGGGCGCTTCAGCAACGGGCGGACTGCCGTCGCGAACAACGCACAGATCATCGAAGGCATCGAGAACGCTGTCTACCGCGCGATGACAGCCGCACAGCGCGGCTCAGGACGCGGGGGCAAGATAGAACTCATCCTCGACAAGCAAGTCGTCGGACGCGCTTTCGGAGACGCCATAGACTCCGAAAAGAGACGCTCCGGCGCGAACACCAAAATCACATTCACGAACGGAGGGACGCGGTAATGGTTAAAGTTGACGGAACAGACTACGGTGCAATCGTCACCGCGCTGACGCGAAATTTCGAAGTTGTCGACGGCGATAACGCCGGGCGCACACTCGATGGCGTCATGCACCGCGATCTCATTGGAACCTATTACAACTACTCCATCACGATCAACACCGATCGTATGTCCCAGACGGAGTACAACGCTCTCTACAAAACGATTTCCGCGCCGGTCACAAGTCACGATATCGTCGTCCCGTTCGGCAACGAAACGCTCTCATTCAAGGCGTATGTCTCGCGCGGCAGCGACGATCTCCTCCGGCAGTACTCCGAGACGAACCGGTATTGGGGCAACCTCTCCTTCGACTTTGTCGCGATGGAGCCGCAAAGGAGCGCAGCATGAAACTCCGGGTATCCTACGCCGACGTCGCTGTCGGGGCGAAAGAAAACTTCGCCCCCTCCGCGACCGGGCAGACCAACAACTCGACTCCGGCGCTGCTGCAAGGGCAGCAGACCCCGATGTACGCGAATCCGTGCGAGATATACTCCGTCCTCCTCGACGGCTCTCTTGAAGTCCCTCCGGACGACGTGAAGTACGCTCTCGTGTCGGACAGCCTCTCGAGCGCGACCGACGGCAGCTTCGAAACTCCGCTCGTCCTCACGCTCACCGCGACCGGACAGTACACCTCGCAAGGAATCACGCTTGTCTTCGATGAGACCTCCAACCGGTACGCGACGGCACTCAGCATCAAGTGGTATCGCGGCGACACGCTGCTGTCCGACAAGAGCTTCACACCGGACAAGCCGAACTTCTTCTGCGCGAACAAAATCGAAAACTACAACAAGCTGATAATCTCCTTCTCGAAGATGAATATGCCGCGCAACCGGCTGTATCTCACGGACATCCTCTACGGCACCGTCCGCAACTTCGGGAAAGACGAAATCGAAAACTTCTCCCTGCTTCAGGAAATCGAGCCGGTATCCGAAACTGTCTCAATCAACACCGTGGGCTTCACCCTTAAAAAGCAGAGCGACGTTGACTTCATCTTTCAGGAAAAGCAGCCCGTTTACACATATTTCGACGACACGCTCGTGCAGACGACTTTCATCACGCATTACGAGCGAAATTCCGACAAGACCTATGATATCGAGACGGAAGACTACGTTTCGATCCTCGACGACTCCCCGTTCGGCGGCGGCATCTATTCCGGGAAGAACGCGGCGGCGCTCATCGGCGAAATGCTCTCCCCGCTCAAAGTCGAATACGAAATCGCGGGCAGTCTGCAAAACGCGACACTCACCGGATACCTCGCGATATCCTCCTGCCGTGAAGCCCTGAACCAGATCGCCTTCGCCCTCGGCGCAGTGGTGGATACGAGCTATTCGGACAAAGTGAAGCTGTACAAGCTGTCCGACACCGTCGCGGGCACGCTGAACGCCTCGAACACCTTCACCGGGCAGACGACCACCTTCCGCGACAAGCTCACCGAACTGCGGCTCACCGCGTACTCCTACGTCGCCGGAACAACCGACTACACCGCGTATAAAGCGGCGGACAGCGGAACCGGAACCGGCATCACCGTAGCCTTCCCCGAGCCGCTCCACTCCCTGTCCATCACGAACGGCAAGATAGTCTCCCAGACTGTCAACCAAGCCGTCATCAACGCGGACGCGAACTGCGTCCTGACCGGCAAGAAATACGACAAAACCCAAACCATCATCACGAAGCGGAGTCCGCTCATCCTCGCCGGGGACAAAGAGAACGTAGTCGAGCTCAAAGACTTCACCCTCGTGAACCGGACAAACGCCGACGAACTCGCCACAGCGGCGTACAACTACTACTCCGCACGCCGCGAAATATCTGAAAAGATACTCACTGGCAATCTCAAAGTCGGCGACAAAGTGACGCAGGAATACGATTACATGGACGACGTGACCGGACGCATCGTCAGCATGAAACACAACGTCTCCGGAACCGCACAAGTCGCGGAGGTGATCATCAAATGAGCCTTGATACAGCGAATCTCAATTTAATCTATGACCGCACGGAAAGCGACGAAACCGCCTCCGCCGCGATACGGAAATCCTACCAGACCCTCGGCAACTGGTCGGGGCTGACAGACGCCGAAAGGGCACAGTTAGAGCGCGGAACGCTCACCTACAACACCCTCAACCGCGTCGAATCCGCGGTAAAAAACCTCGCCGCCGCGCTGACGTCGGCGGGGTATCCGGTGGAGGTGACACCGGTGCTTAAAGGTAGCAAATCCGAAGACCGCGAGTGGCAGGAAGGCGATATCGTTCGGCGGGCGCAGTGGACGACGTATCTCGACAATGTTCAGCGGCTCCGGGACGCGTACTACACGCTCGCGGAAACCGGGGAACTGCCCGCGCCGGGGGACAAGCTGAAATATACCGGTGCGAACACAATCGAGAAAGTTCTCGCGGACATCGACTTACTGCTCGATGGGATGAAGTCAATATACCGACGAGCCGGAACGTTTACGGCCGGTGGCAGCTATACAAGACAGATGATAAGGAGCATATGAAATGGCGATAAAAAGACAAGATGAAGTGCTCGCGAAAGCAGTGTCGACCGACGCGACGGTCATTCCACGATATGACATCAAGCGCCCGGACGGGACGAAAGTCGCGGAAAACGTCGCGCTGGAGCTGAAAAACACTGTAGTGAACGAAGGCACGGCAATTAACAAACAGCTCCTCGACGAAATTCTTGCAGCATCAGGAACAGCGGGCGGAACGACTTCCGCGCTGACTCTCGCGCAGGAGGGTTTTGCACTGGTGGACGGGGCGGAGGTGCGGATTAAGTCCACATATAACCTCGCGGGTGGTGCAACTCTTAATGTCAATGGGACGGGGGCGAAGACCATTTACACAGCATCCGGGCAAGAAGTAAAAGGCGGCATAAAAGCTGGCGTGTGGATGATACTGGTGTATTCATCTGCGCTCGACGGTTATGTGATCCTCAATATGACAGCGAAACCGGTGACTGAGATATTTACACAGTCCGGCTCGTGGGAGTGCCCACAGGGTGTCACCTCCGTTCACATCCTGCTATTCGGCGGTGGAGGCGGTGGAGGCGGCAACGGCGGCACCGCCGGTGGAGGTGGAGGCGGCGGACACATGGTGTCTAAAGTGTTGACAGTCACTCCAGGACAGGTGTATCCAATCACCATAGGTACCGGAGGAAATGGTGGCTCCGCTGGATATAACAGCGGCACTGCCGGAGGTAATGGTGGAGCTACGTCTTTTGGCACGCTCGCTTCCGCCAATGGCGGCAGTGGCGGCACGGCGGGTCGTGCTTCTAGCAGCACCAATTATGCTGGCAATGGCGGCTCTGGCGGTACCGGTGGTGGTGGAGCCGGAGCCAAAAGCACTAGCGGAACAGTGTCTGGCGGCACCGGCGGTTCTGGCAGCTATGGCGGGAGCGGTGGAAGAGGACTATCAAACTCTTCTGCCGCTGGCAACGGCGGGAATGGCATAGCCGCCGCAGGAGGAACGGGTGCTGGTGGCGCTGGATCCGGTGGCGGCGGCGCTGGCGGCGGATATGGCGGCAAAGGCGGAGACGGCGGGGAACCCAACTTCGGCGGCGGCGGCGGTGGAGGCGGCTACGGAGCCTATGGCAACGGCGGTCGCGGCGGGAATAACACCCCCTCGCCGTATTGGGGTGGCGATGGCGGCACAGCTGCTGGTGGAGGCGGAGGCGGCAGCCCAAGCAGCGACAGTGGCACCGGCGGCAAGGGCGGAGACGGCATTGCCGTGATCACATACAACATCATGGAGGCATAATTATGAAAATATTTCAGATAGTCGACAATTTCTGCTACTACGACGCGACGCCGGTGCATCCGACACTCGCCGACACGGAAGGCAAATACCCTCCGGACGTCCTCTTCGTCGAAGCGCCGGATAATGTCTTCGAGGGCTGGGGCTACGACAGCGCGCAGGAAGGCGACGCCCGCTTCATCAAGCCCACGCCGCCGGAAGGCTGGCTGTATGACGACGCGACCGGAACTTTTTATCCGGCAGACGGGGAGAAGCCGAAGCCGCCGACGCAATCAGGCGACGTCTCCGAACTCGCCGCGAAGGTCGCGAACCTCGAGGAGCAGCTCGCGACGATCGAGGCCGTCAACAAAACCATTTTAGGAGTTGAATGATATGGACGAAAAACTGATTGCAAAGGCACGGGAGCTCCGCGCAATCATCGAGAAGGCGATGACTGAGACGGCAAGCCTAACCGAGGCGGAAGCCATCTCGGCGACTTGCCTGTATCCGAAGTGGAGCGGAAACGGCGTCGCGTATGTCAAGGGGCAGCGGGTCCAGGATGATGGGGTGCTTTACACCGTACTCCAAAACCACACCTCTCAGGCGGGATGGAAGCCGACCACCGCGCCGTCGCTCTTCGCGAAGGTTCTGATCCCCGATCCGTCGGTCGTGCCGGAGTGGGTGCAGCCCGACTCGACGAACCCGTACATGAAGGGCGACAAGGTAAAGCATAACGGCAAGACCTGGGTATCTCTGGTCGACAACAACGTCTGGGAGCCGGGAGCCGTCGGAACTGCCGCGCTGTGGCAGGAGGTGACCGAATGAGCATCGGAGAAATGCTCGCAGCCATTGGATTGCCAACCGCCGTCACGGCGTTTTGCTTTTGGATGATCGAGCGAAGAATCATCAAACGTGAGAAAGCCGCGCAGGAAAAAGCCGCAGAGCGGGAAAAAGCCCGTGAAGACTTACAGATAATGACAATCCAGAGCGTGAACGCCGCCATTGCGCTGTCCGAAGCCACAGCCCGCGCCGTGCAGAGGATCCCCGACGCCCACTGCAACGGAGACATGCACGCCGCACTTGACTATGCAGAGAACGTCAAACACCGGCAGAAAGACTTTCTGACGGCGCAGGGAATCCACTCCATGATCGACTGAGGAGGATAAAATATGATCGAAATTAAAGCCGTGCCGGGCAAGCTGATCATGCTCGGTAAGCAAGGTGAAAACCTCGCGCGGGAAGTAATTTTTGACGTCTCCGGCGTCCGCGCCGAGTTCGGGGACGGTGCTTTCCGGCTCTCCGCGAAGAGACCGGGAGAATCGGACGCTTATCCGGCAACCGTCACCGAGACCGGCGACACCGTCGTGTGGGCGCTGACCGGCGCGGACACGCAGAACGCCGGGCGCGGGCAGTGCGAACTTGCCTACTACGCCGGGGAGACAAGGCTAAAGACGTGGACTTATGACACCGCGGTTGCAAGGTCGCTGACCGGATCGCCTAAAACCGATCCGTACGACGAATTTTTGGACGAGGTGAACCGGCTCGCCGCCGAGGCGGCAATCTCGCAGCGGGAAGCGAAAAACTCGGAAAACGCTGCGAAAAACTCGGAAGAAAATGCGAAAGCATCAGAGGACGCCGCGAAAACCTCCGAGAACAACGCCGCCGAGTACGCGCGGGCAGCCCTCGCCGCTGCATCGAAATCCGGACAGAACGCCGAACATGCCGCCTCCGCCGCGACAGCCGCCGGGCAATATGCACAAAACGCCGCAACGTCCGTGACAAACGCGGCAAGCAGCGCGAGCGCCGCTGAAACCCACGAGAAAGTCGCAAAAGACGCCGCCACCGCCGCCGCGAAATCCGCCGAAGGGCTTGCAGACGCTGTAAAACGCGCTGAGGACGCCGCGGCGAGCGCACAGGACAACGCCGGGAAGACCGCCGCTGACCGCGAAGCCGTCGCCGAAATGAAAACCGCCGCCGAGACTGCACAGGGCAACGCGGAGAAATCCGCCACTGCCGCCGCCGGGTCCGCGACCTCTGCCGGGGAATCCGCCACCGCTGCGGAGACGTCGAGGAAGGGCGCGGCAGAGATCAAAGCGCAGATTGACGAAATCAAAGCCGGAATCGACACGACGAAAGGCGAAATCGATCAGGCGAAAGCTGATATCGACCAGACCAAAACCGATACGCTCGCCGCGAAAACCGCCGCCGAAACCGCCGCCGCGACCGCAACCGAAAAAGCCGCGGAAATCGCGGACAGCGCGGCGCAGATCGCGACGAATACCGAAAATATCGGGAAAAACGCGACGAGCATCGAAACCAACGCGACGGGCATTGACCTTCTCCGGCGCGAGAACGTCGAGCTTAAGGCTAAGACCGACGCGCTGTGGAAGCTGTCCGAAGGAAAATCTTATGATTTTGTCGAGGACGCGAACGAGGCGTACAGCAAAGACGTGCCGACCGGGTGTAGGTTTGCACAGATAGAGAAGATCGGCGGAAAGACCGTGGCGCGGGATACTGGGGAACTTGTCAGTGCGAAGGTGGACGATGTGAAGGTGGGCTTCCCGGAGCAGTCGGGCAGCACGGTGACTATCTCCAACGGCATCGACGGACACGCGCTGGATATCACTGCAAGCTGGACGCCGACACAGGCGGGAAGCGGCGATCCGAGTCCCGAGAACATACGACCGATATCCGGACGGGACAAGATCACGCTGACGCGAACGGCCGGGAGTGACACTCAGACGGCGACGTTCTCCCTCCCCGAAACGATTTATAGTGGCAGTGTAGATCAGGACGGAAACGGAGTGAAAGAATGGGCGCTGCTGACGCTGGATGGGACGGAAGCATGGCAGATTGGCGGTATCGCGTCGGACAAATCCGACTGGTTTTACCAGTCACCTCGAATCACAGATGCGATTAATACCGTTCCCAGTCAGAGCTCGCAGCTTTGCAGCCACTATCCATACTCCCCCGTTGCCAACAACAGCACGTTGACAGGCTGTGCGGTCGTTTGGGGACAAATCCGCGTGAGATGGGGTGACATAATACCAAATAATACCGACGCGTGGAAATCCTATCTCGCCGCCCAGAAAGCCGCCGGAACTCCGGTGACAGTCGCCTATAAGCTCGCGGCTCCGACGCCTTTTACCGCAACCGGCGCGAAGACCATCACGGCGAAAAGCGGCGTGAATACCGTGTTTTCCGACGCGGGCAATGTCAAGGTGAAATATTCCGATGATGATTATCCCATCCCCGACGCCGTGAAGGCTCTGCCGGGATATGGATGGGGTGCGGGGAGCGTTTGCAACGAAATTGTCCGGAGAGCGGACGGATGGGATTATGTGCAGCGGGTCGGACTGCCCGCGACGACGGATGGGTACACAGCACTCGACACTCCGGCAACCACCGACATCACCGACCTTATGACCGGCGCACTGCCGCTCGTGGCGACGGAACCGGGCGGCACGATCACCATGCACCACGCACTAGCGGACGACGGGCTGAGGCTCGACGTGCCAAACACCGTGAAATACATTCGCGACCTGAAGGAGGTGGCAAGCAGTGGCACTGAGTGAGACTGAAAAGGCAATGATCAAGGCGGCGGGGCTGACCGAAGCCGACTTTACCGGGGAAGAGGACGCAAGCCCCGCCCCGGGCACCGTCACAGACCCGGAGCTCGAAAAGCGCGTCGCGACGGTCGAAGAAACCGTTGAGGCAGTGAAGATTATCTTGATGGGGGGAGGATAAATCGTGAGAGGAATCGACATTTCCCGGCACAACACCATCCGGAGCTTCCCTGCGATAAAGTCACAGGGTGTGGAGTTCTGCGTCATCCGCGCCGGGTACGGCACAGTGGTCGACGCGAAATTTGAAGCCCACATCAAAGCGGCGAAAGACTGCGGAATGCTCGTCGGCGCGTACTGGTTCTGCTACGCTCGCGATACCGTCGAGGCGCGGCGGGAAGCCGAGGTGTGCGCGAACACGCTGAATGGGTACAAGCTCGATCTGCCGGTGTTCTACGACTTTGAATACGACACCGAAAGATACGCGGCGAAGACACAAGTGAAGTACACAACAAAGTTACGGACGGACATTATCGAAACATTCTGTACCGAAATCACGAAGCATGGGTACAAAGCGGGCGTGTATACAAACCCCGACTACTGGCTCTACAAGCTCAATTCCGACCGGCTCGTGAAGTGGGCACTGTGGATTGCCGCTTACCGGCAGTCTGACTGCAAGGCATCCTTCGCGACCACCTCGCCGTCCGACCTCCCCGCCGCTTACGGAAACGCCATGATATGGCAATTCGGCAAGTGTAAATTTTCGAAAGCCGTCGGCGACGTGGATATCAACTATGGCTACGGCGTCAAGCCGCCCGCGCCGAAGAAAACCTATAAGGTCGGCGACGAGTACACGATCAAGCCCGGCGACCTTTACACGACCGGACGCAAAGTTCCCGCACGGCTCGTCGGGAAGACCTACACCATCCGACAGGTCCGCACCGGCGCGATACTGCTCAGCGAGATCAACAGCTGGGTGACGGTATGAGGTACTTAAAACGGCTGATACTCGCCGTGCTGATCTACCTCGCGGTTTACCTGCCGTTTATCGCCGTCCTACAAGCCCTCACCGGCACCGACCTGACCGCCGCTTTTTCGGTCGGCGGGATCGTCGGGGCTGTGGAACTCGCGCTCGGAAGTATTATTAAAATCACCGAAAACAAAGAGATAAGCAAGAAAGGATATATCGAAAATGAACAAGACGGATATAACACCAATTCTGGAACTGGCAGTGAAGCTGATCTTCACGCTGATCACGATTTTCCTGATCCCGAAGCTGAAGGAGCTGATTTCGACCAAGGTCGCGGAGAGTGATCAGAAGAAAATCCTCCGCTGGGTAGAACTCGCCGTCCAGGCGGCGGAAGAGGCTGCGCGTTCCGGGCTGATCGACAAAAAAGCGAAGTACCAGTACGCGAAGGACTTTCTCGAAAAGCGCGGCGTGACCTTCGACGTCGACACCATGCAGGCTCTGATCGACTCCACCGTGTGGGAACTGTTTAACCAGTTCAAGGAAGATTCCGACTCGGGCGCCGAAAGCGAGGCGTGATATGAGAGCTGACGACGTGGCTGACCTCACTCGATCCGAGTGGACGCGAGTCATCGATGAGTGCATCCATGATCGGAAATGGCGAGATATTTTTAAGCGCCGCTGGCTCGATGGGATCAAGTTCGAACCCCTCGCGGAGGAGTTCGGGCTTTCCGTCCGGCAGACGCAGCGGATCGTCAAAGCCTGCGAGCAGAAAATCAAATCACGTATATAAATGTCATGAAACCGTCGCGAAAGCGGTGGTTTTTCTTCGTTCACTTTGCACAAAAATCGTGTTATAATATATACGCCGGAGG
>OLWB01000433.1_pt1 | contig 43424 bp, 40 predicted proteins | sample 1673331 | NCBI WGS metagenome assembly OLWB01 (sample SAMEA3178943, study PRJEB25190) | human gut metagenome | biome: human gut; feature: human-associated habitat; material: faeces | place: Austria | collected 2013
TACTTTTTGCAACCTATAATGGATTAGTATTAAACAGTAGGGTAGAAGCTCTATCAAAATATGGTTCAAGGGGAAGTGAAGTAAAACAGATACAAACAAAACTAAAGAATTGGGGCTATTATTCTGGCAATGTTGATGGAATATATGGAAGTGGAACACTTTCGGCAGTAAAGAAGTTCCAAAAGAAAAATGGACTTAAAGTAGATGGAATAGCTGGAACAAAAACTTTACAAGCGATGGGGATATATAATTCTAGTAGTTCTTCTAATTCAGGAAGTTCAGGAGGAAGTTCAAGTAATGTTAGCTCAAGTAATTTAAATCTATTAAGTAGGCTTGTATATGGGGAAGCTAGAGGAGAGAGTTATACTGGACAAGTTGCGGTTGCAGCAGTTGTACTAAATAGAGTAAAAAGCAGCAAATTTCCAAATACGATTTCTGGTGTAATTTATCAATCAGGAGCTTTTGACTGTGTTTCAGATGGACAAATAAATCTCTCACCAAATGCAACTGCAAAAAAGGCTGCTCAAGATGCCATAAATGGATGGGACCCTTCAAATGGAGCAATATATTATTTCAATCCAGCAACAGCAACAAATAAGTGGATTTGGTCTAGGCCAATGACTGTTACAATTGGTAAGCATAGATTTTGCAAATAAGAACAAAAGCGGACTTTTTAAATTTTAAATTTATATCGCCCGCGTCTTTTCTTGGGTGCAAATTTTACAAATGTAAAATTGTGTACAATACTATTTATTTAATAGGGAAAACTTGATTTTTTCTATTAAATAAAAAAATAAAATTTCTACTGTTTTTTCGTTTACAATATGCTATAATTTTAAAAATTAATAATGTAGGGAGAATGTTATGATAGAGATAAAAAACGTTTCAAAATCATATGTTAAAGGTAAAAAATCAGTAGATGATTTGAATTTAAAAATAAAAGATGGAGAAATATTTGGCTTTTTAGGACCAAACGGTGCAGGAAAGACTACAACAATAAGGATGATTACAGGAATATTAGAGCCAGATGAAGGAGATATTTTTATTGATGGAAAAAGTATAAAAGACAATCCTTTAGAAGCTAAAAAGAATTTTGGATTTGTTCCAGACAATTCAGATATGTTTTTAAAACTAAAAGGAATAGAATATTTGACTTTTATGGCAGATGTATATGATGTCTCAGAAGAAAAAAGAAAAGAAAGAATAGAAACTTTAACTAAAAAGTTTGATATATACAATGAACTAAATGACCAGATTCAGAGTTATTCACATGGAATGAGGCAAAAAATAGTAAGTTGTAGGGAGGAATGATAATATGAAAATACATCATATATGTATACAAACTAATTGTTATGAAGAAAGTAAAAAGTTTTATATGGAAGTATTAGGTTTTAAATTAATTAAGGAAACAATGAATTTTCACGGAAGAGATTATAATACTTGGCTAGATTTAAATGGAGTTATGATTGAGTTGCAAACAGGAAAAGAAACTTTGGAAAAATATAATAAAGATGCAGAGGGTATAGTACATTTTGCATTATACGAAGAAAATATTGAAAAGTTTGTATTCAATGTTAAAGATATGAAAAATATAGAATTTAAGAAAAAAGAAGGAAATATTATTTATCAAGTTGAAAATAGCAAATTGGTAAAGTTAATTGCACCTGAGGGGACTATAGTAGAAATTAAAACTGATATATCTTAGTTTTGTACATATTGAATTTTTCTCATAAATATATTAAAATAATATAATCAGATAAAATTTCTATGCTTCGGTAACTATTTACATAATTACTTGACTTTTGTATAGGCTGATGATATAATAGTTTTGTAACTTTAGTAATACGTTTCTTAAACATTTTTAGGAGGTGAAGTTATGAAGGAGCGTGAACTAAGATTATTGCTTACTCAAAAATGTAATTTCAAATGTGGATTTTGTCACAAGGAAGGCGTTTCTGAATGTAAAAAAGAAGTTCTTAATGCAGATGATTATGCTTTGGTATATCAACTTTTACGGGATTGGTATGGCTGGCATACTGTAAGCATTACTGGTGGAGAACCTCTTTGTCGCTCAGATTTAAATGAAATCCTGAAAAAACTTTACGATGAGGATGCAAAAATAACTCTAATTACAAATGGATCACTTTTAGCCAAACATTTGGATATTTGCAGTTATTTAGAAAAATTAACTGTTTCTGTCCATACTACTGATAATTCAAAATATCAGAATATTATTGGTGTACCATTTAATTTTGATAGTTTGAAAGAGAATCTTAATCTAGTAAGAAAGACATATCCTAAAACGAATATTAGATTTAATTCTACTATCGTTAAAGATGTTAATTCTTCTGAGAATAGCATTTTTGAAATTATCAGATTTGCCAAAGATTTAGGTGCATCCATTAAATTTATTGAGTTATTACCTAACTCAAAAGAGGACGAAGAAAATTTTGTTTCAATCGATGAAATCGAAATAATTTTGAAGAAACATAATTTTACGTTAATCGAAAATGGTTTATTACAGAGAATTTACTTCGATGGTGAATCTATTATCGTTTTGGCTAAAATTGTATGTTCAGTTTCAAGACAACTAGGAACAGCTTCTCCTCATTGTACAACAACTAATAATGTATTTTTATCTGCTGATGGAACAATCAAACCATGTATGAGAAATTCTTTTGAAATTAATGTATTGGATGAAATTAAGAATAGAGATATTGTTGGTTTCAAAAAAAAAGATAAAAATCTTTTTTAATACGGTTTCAATTTTATGCCCATACGAAAAATAATCTAGGAGGAATTTAATATGGAAAAACATTTTTGCGTATCTGTTTATGTATTTAATTCAGAAAACAGAAAATTTTTACTTGTAAATCACAAGAAGCTTGGTAAATGGGTTCAGCCGGGAGGACACATTGAAGCAAATGAAGACCCAGAAGAGGCTGCAATTAGAGAAACTTTTGAGGAAACAGGACTTAATGTCAAATTAATTGGCGAAAATTATCCTCGAAAGACAGATTTTATCAAACCTCTTGCGTTACAGAAAAATGAAGTAAAACCAAATCATGTTCATATGGACTTCGTCTATATGGCTGTTCCTACAGATGGAACTTTGATTCTTAATGAAAAAGAAACTGATGGACTTCAGTGGTTTTCAGTTGAAGAAATTATGGATACAAACTTTAAAACATTTGATGATGTGCGAGTTTGGTGTCAGGAAATAGCAAAAATCAATTAGTTTATGCATCTTTAATATCAAAAAAATAATATTTTCTACCATACAAAAATGTGTGGTAGTTTTTTATTTGACAAAAACAAAATATTATGTTAATATACTTGATTAAGAACATTGAAATATATCTAGTTTTATTTAAACTAGATCATAAAACAGAAAGGAAGATTATTATGGAAAGAATATTTAACAATTCTAATTTTTACTTAGAGCAAATTAAGAGCATTAGTGTTCCAGAAGCAAAAAGAAAAGTTTTTGAAGGAAAATCGATGATTACGGTTTGGTTGACAAAACTTTGTCCTGCAAATTGTGAACATTGTTTTAGCAGATCAAATATGCACAGGATTTCAGGGATTGAAGAAAAGTATCAATTTTCAGAATATGGAGTTGAACGGTTAATTAAATTTATAAATGATTCTAATAATTCGTATGTTATGATGTCTGGTGGAGGAGAGCCAATGATTCACAAAAAGGCTGTGAATTCTATCATTAGACAGGCAAAAACAGACAGAATTGTTATTGTTACAAATGGAATTTGGGCAAGTAATTATAAAAGTGCAGAAAATACAATAAAAGAACTTTACGATAGTTATAAATCCAGAGAAGATGGCGTAACAGTCGTTTTGAGATTGAGTGTTGACAAGTTTCATTCAGAATCTTTAGGAAATGATATTATTATCAATATCATTAAAGTTTTTAAAACTCAGTATTCAAAGGAAGATAAATTCAAATTGTTGATTCATACAATGAAAGATGATGATACAATTGAGAATATTGCTAAAAGCATTGAAGACTGTGAGATACTTTTTAGTAATGAGGAATCAAAATCAGATAATGAAAATATAATTAAAGTAATGCCAAAGCAAGCTATAATGAAGTTAGGAGAATTTGAAATTAAAATTGGCTATGCTAAATTGTTTTTTCCTGATTTTAAGCCTGATCTTAATGTGATGAACGCTAGTATTGATAAGGCATTAAAAGTTTTTGATGAAGATATGCAAATTAGTGAGTTTGGAAATCCATCAGTAGTATCAAATTGTGATGGAACCTTAGGCTTAGATTTTTGGATTGAGTATAACGGAAATGTAACAACTTGGGGTAATCAGGACAATGGTTCATTGTATAATATATATACAGATGACTATCAAAAAGTATTTAATGGTACTTTTGGTAATATCATTACGTATTCTTTTTTAGACAAAGGTTACTATTATCGTGAAAATATTGTAAATGAAATTAACCCTAAAGCAGTTTTTCGTTCAAAAGTGATAAATCTAAGAAATTATACAAGTGCATTACTTTTGGAAGAGGATAAAACTAAGCTGTATTATGCAATAAGAGTAATTAAAGACTATTTGAAAGAGGGGGTTTTGTCAGAAAATGATATTGAAGTATTGCCGTTGGATTTAGTTAAATTAATATATTCTGATATAGCTGATATAAAAGTAGCATATAGAAATTCTTCAAATGATATTGTAACACAATCAATGAATAAAGGATTGAATAAAGAAGAATGGGAATGTTTATTCTTACTTATAAAATTGGGGCATTATGATATAAAAGAAGAAAATTTAAGAAAAGCTATAGAGGAATATAACGAGAGGTATTTTTGCCACTTGGAAAATTTGGAAAGTATTCATGACAGTAATGATAGTATTCTTTATGAGAGTATCAAAGAAAGGATTGCTTTTATGAAGAAAGAAGCAGAAAGATTCTGTTTTATGTTACATTAACTATTTTAATGTAAGAGAGATGGACTTTGTGTAAAAGCAAGGTTCATCTTTTTTTGTAGAGGAGTAGAAAGTAAGAAAAATATATGATAATATATAAAATATATGAGGGGAGATAATAAATATGATTAAATTTTTGAATAATATAGAAGACAAAGAAATAAAATTTGCAGTAATAATTTCAAGAACAAATGATGGAGAATGGGTTCTTTGCAAACATAAAGAAAGAAATACATTTGAATTTCCAGGAGGACATAGAGAAGAAAGGGAAACGATTCTAGAAACAGCAGAAAGAGAACTATTTGAAAAAACTGGTGCAATTCAATATGATATTGAAAAAATAGGAATATATTCAAATATAGAAAATAAAAAGAAGAGTTATGGAATGCTTTACTATGCTGATATAAAAAAATTCGAATCTATACCAAGTGGTTCAGAAATAGAAAAAATCGAAATAACAGAAAGTTTAGAAGGTTATAGTTGGACATATCCTATAATTCAGGAAAATTTAATAAAATACATTAAGGAGTATATTATAAATAGAAATATTAAAGAATTAAAGAATTATGTTAAAAGTGTTACATTGAAAGAAGAAACAGGACATGATTGGTGGCATATAGAAAGGGTATATAATACTTCCATAACGATAGCAAAAAAAGAAAAAGTTCAAATATATATAGTAGAGATAATATCGCTTATGCACGATTTATATGATCATAAGTTTTTTAACGGAAATCCGGAAAAAGAAATATTGAGAACGTTAAAGAATTTTAACTTAACAAAAGAGTTATCGACAAAAGATATTGATAATATAGTATCTAGCTGTTTGAATTTGGGTTATTCTTCTAATATTGAAGAAAAAAAGGAACTATCGTTAGAAGGAAAAATAGTGCAAGATTCAGATAGATTAGATGCAATAGGAGCGATAGGAATAGCAAGAACATTTGCTTATGGTGGGAAAACTAAAAGAAATATATATAATCCAGATGTGGGGATTATAGAAATAAGAAATCAAAATGACTATAATAACTTAAATAGGCACAGCATAAATCATTTTTATGAAAAATTATTAAAACTTAAGGATTTAATGAATACTGAGGAAGCTAAACGAATAGCAAAATTACGACACGAATTTATGCAAAGGTATTTAGAAGAATTTTTTGAAGAATGGAAAGGGGAAAAATAGTAAATGTAAATATAATAATCTTACCGACAAATTACAATTTATAATTGAAATTATTTGCAAATTAATAATATTATTCCCATTAAAGGGTATGGGAGTTCCCATAGTAGAATTTGTGTGCGAGTACAAATTCAGTGCTGGATAGACATAAATTTTATTCCCATATTCAAAAAATATACAAAAAGAGGATTAAATTATTTTGATAATTTTTTCCTCTTTTTGAAAATCATTTATATAAAATAAAAACTTACGAACTTTTAAGTCCGTAAGTTGATTTCAAATGGAGCATTTGATAGGAAGGTTTTAAACCTTTTATCAAAAAAATATCCCTCACTTGTTAAATAAATTATATGATAAATTTTAGGATAAATCAATGCCTATATAGTAAATTTGTCTAAAATATAGTATAATTTTATTAGTAATTATCTTGGTTTTAACAGGAGGTATAGGATGTTTGATTTAGAAAATATATTAACTTATGCTAATACTAATATACAAATTATAGGAATATTTATTGCAATCATTGGCGGATTAGTTGCTACTAAATTACTAAATGCAAAAATTGAAAAAGACACTTTAAAAGAAAAATTAGATAAAATACAAAAAGAAATAGAATTTAATGAAAATAAAAAATTAGGAAAAGAACATAAAGCTTATTTAAAAAAGAAAGAAGATTACATGTATTACATTTATGACAAGATAATTGAAAATGATTTTAATATATGTAATTATGAAGATTATGGTTTAACAGAAGAACAAAGATTAAGTGTTATTGATGAAATAAAAGAAATAATGGTACAAGCAGCAAATATATTCAAAGAAAAACATAAAAAGAGTGATGTTGAAAATATATTGAAACAAAACCATATTCAAGAAAATACTATTGAATATACAATCTATGATTATGTTGGATATAAGACTGGAATTAGTTCAAATAGTGCTGGACCATATTTAAGTGATATTAGAATGGATTCTCGTTTTTCTTCTCTACAAGAAAATTTAGAAGAAAGAGATTTAAATAATCGGATTGATGAATTAGGAGAATTAGTAAAATGGAAGGTGATTGAGAAAGAAGATATAGAATCAAAATTAACTGCAATAAATAATAATTTAAATATTAAAAGCGACGTGATATTATTTATTTTAATTACAATATTTGGTATTGTTATACCGCAAATAATTTTATCAATTTATCCACTTTTTATTAATTATAAGTGGTTAAAATATGTGTTTGCTATTTATAGTATAATGACCTTTATTATTTCAATGATAGCAATGTTATGGTATGTTTATAATTTATTTATAAAAATAGTTAAAGACTAAAAGGAGTTAAATGTATGAAAGTATTAAGTTTGACAGAGCCATGTGCTACTTTAATAAAAGAAAAAAAGAAGTTAATCGAAACAAGAAGTTGGAAAACGGATTATAGAGGAGAATTATATATTCATGCTAGTGCGACTTCTATTCCTAAAAATTGGAAGGAAGATAAAGAATTTATGGCATTGGTAGATAACATACCATTAAATTTTGGAAATATAATTTGTAAGTGTAATTTGGTTGATTGCATTTACATGACTAAAGAATATGTAGAGAATATGAAAGATAATAACCATCAAGAATATATTTGTGGTAAATATGAAGAAGGAAGATATGCTTGGGTATTAGAAAATATAACACCACTAGAACATTCTATCAAAGCTAAAGGGCAATTAAATATTTGGAATTATTATAATGAGTTTGAAATAATGGATTTAATGAAAAATATAGAATATGGTTGGGTTGACAAAAACAATAACAAACATAACATAGTGGATGATAAATATTCAGATAATTATATATTACAATCACCAAATGAAATAATAAAAAATAAGATTGGGGTATGTTGGGATCAAGTAGAACTTGAAAGATATTATTTTAAGGGAAATGATTGTAATGTAAAAACTTATTTTTTAGTCCATTATGATGGAGATAAATGTCCGACTCATACATTTTTAACTTTTGAAAAAGATAATAAATATTATTGGTTTGAACATTCATGGGAAAGATTTAAAGGAATACATGAATATAAGTCTTTAAAAGAGTTATTATTTGATATAAGAAATAAATTCATCAAGTATGAATTAGATAACAATTATGTTCAGAAAAATCTTGTATTACATGAATATAAAAAACCAAAATATCATATTTCAGTACAAGAATTTTACAATCATTGTGATTATGGAACATATATTGATTTTGAAGAATTATAATAGGAGGAAAACTAATGATTATTACTAAAGATATTTTTGAGCAAAAAGTTCCTAAAGAAATGATTCCTACTAGACTTGATAGTGCTATGAATTTATATACTAATATTAGCTATAAAGATAAAACAGGAATCATTGTATATAATACAAATCCTACTACTTGGAATTGTTTATATCCTTTTTATGAACTAAATCATAAATTTACAATAGATGAATACAACTTTGGTAAAGAAGATATTACATATAGAGAATTAATTGAAGAATATCAAAAAGTATATAAGAAAATATATGAAGATAAAAAAGGAAATATCAAGAATGTAAGAATACAAACTTTAATTGATGAGTATAAAAAGACTTTTAATTTAAAAGATGTTCATATAAATGATGAATTACTTCCAATTTTTGAATTAAAATATTCAAAATCAAAAAATGTTTGGACTTTATATTATTTTGAAAATTATGTTGTTGATAATGTAGATAGTTTTGATGATTTATTAAATCAAAAGTTATATGAACAAAAAATATTACCATTAGATTCTTTCATAAAAGAATTAGATGGTGTAGGTTTAACAAGTAACATTCCATATCTATTATCTATTGAATCTAATATAGAAAAATTAAATAATAATTTAATGAAAGGGTAATTTAAAATGAAAAATAATTATTTATTAATACACGGAAGTTTTGGAAGTCCATTTTCAAATTGGATTCCTTATTTAAGAAAAGAAATTGAAGATAAAAATTTGGAAGTTTATACTCCAGATTTTCCAACTGGTGTTGGTTATCAAAATTATGAAAATTGGTCTAAACTTTTAAATACATATGTTGATACAAATATTATTAATGAAAATACAATTATATTTGCTCATTCCATTGCTCCAATATTTATTTGTAAATTTTTAGTTGAGAATAAAATAAGGGTTAAGCGATTAGTTCTTGTTTGTGGATTTAATAATTATCTTGGAATAGATAAGGATTATGATGCAGTTAATGAAAGTATGTATTTCGATAATTTATCTGACATAAAAAATTATTGTGGTGATATAGTATGCTTTTATTCAGATAATGATCCTTATGTTAAATATGAAGCAGAAAAGGAATTTGCTGATATCATAACTAAAAATCAAATTATGATTTCAGGTGGAGGACATTTAAATTCTGAAAGTGGCTATACAGAATTTAACGAATTATTAAAATATGTATAACGCACACGCCAATTGGCTATGTCAATTTGCAAGTGCGTTTCTAAATTATCAAAAATTTAGTATGTATCAAAGACTACGACTTTTAAAAAATATCGTAGTCTTTTTCTAATGATTCTTTATTTATAAAAATATTTACTTCTGTTTCACTAGCGGTATCTTTAGATATTTCTTTTAAATCTGTAGAATTGTATAAGTCATTATCATAACATCCTTTTAAAATATCTATCGTCTTTTCTTTCTTCTTTTTATCATTAGATAATAAATTTTCTCTAAAAAATTCTTTTAATATTAACAATAAATGATTAATAAAATTTATCAAATTAGTTTTATCTTCGTGTAATTTACCATTCTCATCTTCTAAAAAATTAATATCAATAAGACTATTTTTATATTTTCTTTCTAATGTTTTATAATCACAAGTGAATTCATTTAAACTTTCAACAAATGCTTTACTTGTTACCATATTTTGAATTTCTTCACTATACATGTCTAGAAAATTTAATAGAATATGATAAATTTCTCCATCAATAATTACTTTATCAGTTAACGCTTTCTTTTTAGAATTTTGTAATGAACCTTTTATTTTCCAATATTGTTCTTCTATTTTTTTCTTACTTCTAAATGCTTGTCTATCATAATATCTAGCAACATTTTTAAATTGTCCCATTGACAAATGTTTGACCCCTGTGTGCTTTTCTCCTCGTTCTAATTTAAATCCTTTCTTGGTTAATCGTTTGTGATATTTATCTTGTAATTCAGTTAAATGAATATCGGATTTAATGTATGAACGTTTAGAAATTGTGTATTTAGTTGTACCAGTTCGTTTATCGAATTTTTGAACAAGTGGTATAACAACACAATGTAAATGGGGTACTTTTTCATCCATATGAATAACAGCATGTAAAATTTGTTCTTTTGTATATCCTAAATCTTCATAAACAAAATTCATAGTTTCGTTTGCCCATCTCATAAGTTCTTCTTTACTCAAATTTTTAAAGAAATCTTTATCACTTGTGAATATCATTTCATCAGCAACAACGCTTTTAGAATCATTTACCATATCATAAAAAGACTTTTTCCTATCGGCTCTCATGTTCTTCATTCTTTCAGAATGTTCTTTTTGATATTCTTTTGTTATTTCATAAAATTTCTCTACATAATTATTACATTTTATTATTTCAATATTGTTTTTACTATCTTCAATTCTAATATTTGGATTAGATTTGTATTTATCTTTTGTTCTTTCATTATGACTGCCTTTTTGTGATAGTTCATGTATTGTTTTAATGCCTTCACCTCTAAAAATTGCATAACTCATTTTTTTATTCTCCTTTCTGATTATTTTTATTTTCTTCTTTAGATAATTCTAAAATTTTTTTCATTTGCTCTTGATATTGTTTATCTTTTTTTAAAACTTCTAGCATAAGATAATTAGAAATTTCTTCTTTATCTTCCTTAAAATATTCAAGAATTTGTGGTACTACTATTTCAAAAAAGTGGTTAATAATTGTCATCTCCTTTCCACCACCAAGGCACAAAAAAAGAGCATTTTTTTGCTCTTAAAATATTAATTAAATTATTTAATCATTTAAAACAATTTGCATAGCTTCATCTAAAATATCACCAAACTTTTGTATATAGTTTTTAGTATATGAAGTCATATTTTCTGGTAGATCATTTATATCAAACCAATCTAATTTTTTTGATTCATCATCATTAATTTTTAGTTCACCGTGATATTTTTTTATTACAAATATTGCAGTTATATCATATAATTTATCTCCATTAGGATATTCCCTATAAGTATCTTTTCCTGATAATACTTTAATAAGTTTTAAATCATCTATTTCTAAATTAGTTTCTTCTTTTAGTTCCCTTGAGGCAACTTCCTCAAAGCTCTCTCCAAGTTCCATAGAACCGCCTGGAAATCCCCATTGATTATAGTCTGTTCTAAGTTACATTAAGATTTTATTTTCATTATTAAAAACTAAAAGTCCAACACCAGCTGTAAGTATTGGTGCATGCCCAACATATTTTCTTAATTCTTTTATATAACTCATAACTTTCCTCCCGAATTTATTTTAATATTTCTTCCCAATTTATTCCTATAATATCTTTAATTTTTAAATTATTCTTTTCTAAATATTCCTTAACTTTGTAATAACCATATACATAACCTGTCCTAGTGGGCATATTCTCTAATTCAGTTTTTGCACCCATTTTGAAAAAACAGGGCATTAAATCATTTTTATATTTCTCATTTTTTATATATTCATCAAGTTTATCAATATTATTTTTAACCCATAAAACTATTTCATTTTTTACTAGACAATATTCATAAACGTTTTTATTAGCTATAATTTCTTCTGAATAATTACAACCGATGCCTTCAGTTATAAATCTTTCTCCTATTGATATTTCGAATATATCTTTATTAAGGATTTTTCTTCTAATAAAATGAGTGAATTCATGTGCTAAAAGCATATCTAACTTATCTATATATCCATTAGTTGATTCAAGCAATAAAATCGTTATATCTTCATCTTTAAATTTAATTGAATAAATGGTAGTGGTATCTAGGCCTATAATTACATATATTTTTGCATTATCAGGCATCTTATAATTAATATTTTTTTCAAATGAATTCATTTTATCTAATATATATTTTTCTATATCAATTTCTTTAAAACTATCAATTGTATTAGCAACATTTTTAATGTAAGATGTTTCTTGTAATTTTGCCTTAATTATACTTTTTGAAATATTTTTAGGATTAATATATATTTCTTCTATTAATTTACTAGATAAATTTTTTTGTAATTCTTCAATAATATTTTTACTTTCAAAAAAATTTTTAATAAGACTTATAACTTGCATAGACACACCTCAATATAATTTTATCATACTTTATCCATTTATTAGCAATAAAGTGTATTTATCCTTATCGAATTTATGATTCTTTTTATTAGGAATTATCTGTAATAGATTGTTATCATTATCTAATTCTTCTAGATTTAATTTATCTTTTTCTATTATAATAGGTGAGATATTATAAAACTTACTTAATGAATTGATATATTTATCTATATCATCATTAGTTTTTTCATTAGATAAAATAATATCTCTATCATTAATATTAATTGCCATATCAAAGCAATCATTTCTAAACATATAACTAATATTCATAATTTCTCTTTTATTAATGTTTATCTTTTTAACAACTATTTCATCTTTAACTTTTTTTATTTCAATAGAGTCTATATATTTCATAATTAGTTTTGATTTTTGTTCTTTAGTTAGTTTGTTCCATAAGCCATTTTTTCTAGTATAATAAGATTTATATTTCATTTTCTCTAATTGAAGTAGATTATAATATAGATTTAAATCCTTTTTATTATTTTCATTATTGTTAGCATTATTTAGTTGATTAAGTTTGAATTCTAAATCATTTATTTGTGATTTTATAGCTTTTTCTTCTGTTATAAATTCATCTTTATCTATTAAGTCATCTAAATAGGCTTCTTTTATCTTTTTTAGTTTCTTACTGCATTTATCTAGCATTTTATTATATTTGTCTATTTCAATGTTTAAATCTTCATTAAAAAAGGATTTAAAGTTATTATCAATAAGTAGATAATAATCTAACATATCATTTAGAAATAACATTAAAGGTTTCTCAATTTTCTTTTCATTAATTCTAGTATTACAACAATTACATTTATAATAAATTTGAGTAGGTTTATTCCTTGAAGTAGTAGAAGATCCACCCATGATTTTGTTACATCTAGAACAAACTATTTTCTGCATATAAACATAAGTGTGCTTTCTAGTATAGTTCTTTAAATTTCTTTCTTTTTGTGTTTGTACCATTTTAAAAGTTTCTTTATCAATGATAGCAGGGCATATATTTTCTAAATGAATTGGTTTCATATTTTTTGCTCTTTTTCCGTATAAATAATCCCCACAATAAATATAATTGGATAGCATTCTATCAATAGTAGTAGTTCTCCAATTTCTACTAAGTGCATTTTTATTATTTAATTTTTTAGTAATAGTACAAACTGATAATCCATTAACATAGTCATCAAATATTTCTTTTACCACCTCACTTTCTAAATCATCAATGACTAATTCCTTATTGATTTTTCTATAACCAATAGGGGCTTTACCACAAAAGTGTCCATTTTTTGCAGCACCTTTCAATCCGAATTTAGTTCTTTCTGAAGTTCTTTCAATTTCGAGTTGAGCAAGTATAGTAGTCATTCTTATAAAGAATACACCCGTAGCAGTATCTGTGTTAATTTCTTCACTAACACTATCTAGACTACAATGATATTTTTCAATAAGTTTACAAATAACTTCTAAGTCTTGAATTGATCTCGTAAGTCTATCTAATTTATAAACGATAATTCTATTAATCTTCCCATCTTTTAAATCTTGAATCATTTCTTGAAATTTAGGACGATTCATATTCTTTGCTGAAACTCCTTCTTCACGATATACCTTATAAATTTGATAGTTCTTATACATACATAATTTTTTCATTTCTTTTTCTTGCTCATCTAAACTAAATCCTTCACGTACTTGATCATCGGTCGAAACACGAGGATATAGTCCGGCAATAACGTTCTTTTTTTCTTCGTTCATAGTTTTTTCTCCTTTCCATTATTAATTTTGAACGACAAAAAACACAAGAGAATCTCCCTTGTGTTAAGAACTACAAAACACTTAAAATATACGATTATTTACAATTTTCGTATATTACCATAATACCATATTTTGACAGGACAGTCAACGGACATCCACTTAAAAAATATATCATAATGGTTTTTAATTATTTATAAAATAAGGAAAAAATAAGGTTTAAAGTTTTTTTATTTCTTGCATTTTTAAAACTAGATTGGACAATCTACTTAGAGTTATAATTTCATGACTATCTTTTAAATATAAGTTGTTATCATTGTCATAAGAAATTAAGATTAAACAAATTGATTCATTACTGATAATAATCTTATGTGGTTCTTTTATAGATAGGTTAGTCTTATCAAAATGAATATTTTTACCAGATATAAAATTTAAATGTAATTTTGATATTTTAGGTATTTTAGTAATTTTATCCTTAACACTTAAAGGAAATTCTAAATGTTCTATGGTTATTTTCATTTGTTAATCCTCCTTTCGTATATGAAAAAATCCCATATCAACAAGTGATATAGGATATTCTATAAAAATAAAACTCACACAAAGTGTGAGTAATTCTCTCAATGGAGCGGATGAGGAGAATCGAACTCCCGTAGTTAGCTTGGAAGGCTAAGGTTCTACCATTAAACTACATCCGCATATATATCCAATTAACCGAACTTCAGCTCGATTAATCAAGTAGACAATACCAATTATAACATAAATAATAACTTTGTCAACAGTTTTTGTGGAAAAAATTATATTTTCAATATATACTATAAATAGGGTGATATATAATGATATTAGCAAGTGACTTTGATAATACTATTTATGTAGAAGATAAAAATCAATTACAAGAAAATATTAGATATATAAAACTATGGATGAGAGAAAACATATTTGTGATAACAACAGGTAGAAGTTACTACAGTATCTATCCATTGTTAGTAAAAAACAATATACCATATAATTATTTAATTTGTAATAATGGTGCCATGGTATTTGATGCAAATAATAATATAATAGAGTCAAATCCATTACCACAAGATGAAATAGAGAAAATCAAAAAAATTATATTAGAAAACAACTTATCATACATTCTCGATAAAGGTATGGAATATACAACAGACTTTAACGTATATCCATTAATGGCTATTTTTATCAAAAGAAGTAGTGTAGAAAATCCTACAAAAATAATTGATGAGTTAAATAAGAATACCAAAACATACCACTATTTGAGTAAAAATTACATAAGCATAGAAAATATCAATATAAGAAAAGATAAATCATTAGAAAAAATAGGTAACTATTTGGGAATTGATAAGATTCATTGTATTGGTGATGGACTAAATGATATTGACATGATAAAAAAATACAATGGAGGTTTAATGAAAAATCACGAAAAAGAATTAGATGTATTAGAAAATAAAACATATGATAGTCTAAGTTCATATATCAAAGAACTAATTTAAAAAAATTACTCATATACTTATTTAGGTGATTAAATGAGTAACTTTGTTTTGGATTTAGTAAATCAATATGGTTATCTAGGAATGTTTTTAGGAATGGTTCTGGAAGCCGTAATCATTGTAATTCCAAGTGAAGCTATATTAGCAACAGGAGGAATATTAGCTTCTAAAAAAATATTTACATTTTGGGGAGCATTCTTAACAGGATTAATAGGAAGCGTATTTTGTGCAATTGTAATATATTTTATGGGTTACTTTGGAGGAAAACCATTCATAAAGAAATATGGAAAGTACTTTTTTATGAAAGAAGAAGACATAGAAAAAAGTGATTCTTGGTTTAATAAGTATGGACTAATAGGAGCTTTGATAGGCAGAAATTTCCCAATTATCAGGACTTTAATATCTCTACCGATAGGAATCATGAGATTGTCATTTCCAAAATTTATTATTTATACAACAATAGGAAGTATTCCTTGGACATTAGTTTTTGTCTATGTAGGTTACACATTAGGTAATGGTTGGACAATTGCAGATAAATATATAGGAAATCTAAAAGTGCCAATTAGAATTTTACTCATTATTTTGATTAGCAGTTACTTTTATAAAAAAATAAAAGAAAAAAGATCAAGTTCTACAAAATAATCCAACAAAAAATGGTACAATAAAGATAGAAATAATGGTGATAATAATGAAGAACAAATTTATAATTGTAATCCTACTAATAATATTAACTGCAGCAGTTACCTTTTTTACAATCAGTAGTAACTATAAAGCAATAAATGTTATGAATAACAAATCTTCAAGAAAAGAACTAAATAAAGAAGAAATGCCAAAGAAATATATGGACAACGGTTTATTCAAAAACTATTATAAAAAGGCACATCAAAAACTCAAGAAAATGAGTCAAAACGAAAAAATTAGTCAAATTTTATTAGTCCGTTATCCTGAAGAAAATCAAACAGAAATTATAAAAAAATATCAGTTTGGTGGTTACTTATTCTTTGCCAAAGATTTTAAAGATAAAACTAAAGAAGATGTTATTAAGATGATAGCCGATTCAAATAAAGTATCTAAAATTCCAATATTAACAGCTGTAGATGAAGAAGGAGGAATAGTAGTTAGAGTCAGCCGCAATAAAAATCTTCGAAGCAAAGCATTTCCTTCACCTAGTGAGTTATATAAAAGTGGTGGATTTGAAAAAATAAAAGAAGATACTATAGAAAAAAGCAATCTATTGAAATCTTTAGGCATAAATCTTAATTTAGCACCAGTTGTAGATGTATCAACTAGTCCAAGTGACTATATGTATAAAAGATCTCTACAAGAAGATGCCAAAACAACAGCAAAGTTTTCATCAATAGTAATAGAAACTAGTAAAGAAAGTGGAGTAAGCTATACCCTAAAACATTTTCCTGGATATGGAAATAACATTGATACACATAGTGGATCATCTATAGATACAAGAACAAAAGAAGAAATAGAAAATAATGATATTCTTCCGTTTAAATCAGGAATAAAAAACAAAGCTGAGGCTATTTTATTTAGCCATAATATAGTGACAAGTATGGACAAAAACAATCCTGCATCTCTATCTAAAACTCTACATGATTATTTAAGAAATGATTTAAATTTTTCTGGAGTAATTATTACTGACGATCTAGATATGGGCGCAGTTAAAAATATAGAAAATAAAAACGTACTTTCACTTTTAGCAGGAAATGATTTATTAATATCTACTGATTATGAAGAAAGTATAAAAGAAATAAGAAATGCAATTAATAATAATACTTTAGATCAAGAAACGTTAGATGAACACGTTTTAAGAGTATTAGCTTGGAAATATTACAAAAAACTACTATAAAAAGTATCAGACACTTAATTGTCCAAAAATGTAAAATATAAAAAAGTAAAAAAATTTTGCTACTATGTATTTATTAGATAATGATATAATCTTACTAAGATAGGAGAGATAATAAATGGAAAATAAAAATTCTAAAGGCTTAGTAGTGGCAGTAGTAATATTATCAGTTTTAGTAGTGTTATTGGGTGCCTACATTGGGTATGATAAGTTTTTAAATAAAGAAGAAACTATTAAAAGTGAAAATAAAGAAAAAAATAGTAACAGTACTAAGAGTGAAACGGCAAAAACAGATGAAAGTGAAGAAACAGACAAAACAACAAATAGTAAAACAACAGTTAAATGTTATGGGACTTACTATGAAAATGGTGATATGAATGGTTCAAAATATATATTGAATGAGAATGGAACATACAGTGTTGAAGGTGAAGAAGAATTTGGTGCATTCACAATCAATGAAAATACAATAACTTTTATTCAAATGAAACATACAACAGGACCTAGAGATGAAGATCCTATTTATGAGAATCCAAGAAGTTATTTGATATCTGATGATTGTTCAACAATTAGATTAACACCAGCAGGTAGTGAAATATCTGCCGAGTTAAAAAAAATAAACTAATTTAGCAACTCAAATCGAGTTGTCTTTTTTTGCAAAACTATAAAAATTGTAAAAGTAACTAACTTGTGATACAATACCACTAATTTAATTTTGGTTATTAATTAAGAACTAGCAATTTTAAGATTCCTATGGACGATAAATTATATGACAGAATTATTCATAGAGAAAACTAACAATAAAATGTTCACAATGTAATAAATCAGGAGATTTTTTTAATTTTTTTAAAATAGAAAAAGAAATTAAAAGATTGGTAAAAATAAATGACATAAAAAAATCTAACAAATGTAAAAAAATAATATATAATGTATAGACAAGTGAGAAAATATAATCTTTTTGTATTGGTTATCACAGGTTGAATCTACACAATTTTATTGGAGTCACGAATATTATTGGTTTGTATTTTGTTGTTTAAGAATAAAAATGGGAGGGGTAAAAAATGCTAAAATTATCAGATATTTCCGCTAAAGAAGTTTTGTATGGTTCAGAAGATAAATTCCTTGAATTGGCAAAATCTAATAATTGTTATAGTGTTGAGGATTTATTGTCTTTAATGGAATGTTATCCACAATATAAATATGATGAAGTTAATAAAAGAATTGCTTTATTAAAATCGGTTATAGCTAAAGGTAACAGAAGCAGATTAGAACCAGAAATATATGAATATCAAAATAATGGTATTGAATTAGTTGATGAACTAAATAAAGCTAGTGCTTTATTATTAGATAATCCTACACTTGAGCTCCAAACAAAATATAGAGGATTAAAAGAATATTCAGTAGCAGAAGTTAAACGTAATTTAAAATTAACAGATGAATTTGGAAGAAATATAATTGGTAGAGTAAGAAATATAGGACCAGATTCATTTCCAACAATTATTAGAGCATTAGAAATGTATGATGAACAAGTTTTAAGACAAGCAGAATTAACACCAAAAAGAAATTGCAACTTATTCTTAAAAGATAAGAAAAACAAAACTGAAATTGTAGAAGATTCATATTCAGATATTATTATGTATCTAATTTATAACACAAAAGAAAGAACTATCTGGGGAAAATTAACTGATCCTCAAAAGAGAATATATATATCATCTGCAATTAATAGTAAAAAAAGAGATAAGATTATTAGAAATAGAATGATTGACATTATTTCAAATTATACAACTTTACCAGAAATTGAAAAAGTTACTGATGGAAACCAAAAAGTATTAAAGAGATTTATTGAGAAATAATAAATGTACAGAAGAAAGAAAATCCATAAAATAAATAATCTTACATAGGGCACGGAATCATTACTTAATTTATTTTATATAGTGATACTCTGTGCTTTTTTGTATAAGATTATGATACAATTATTAAAAATAGTGATGTCAGCTATGGGAATTATATTAAAGCGGTTGTCATCATTGGTTAGAATAGAGGAGGTTTTTATATGAATTATTTAATAAGAAGAAAAGAAAAAGAAGATTGCGCATCAGTTGCTCACGTTGTAACAGTCACATGGAATGAAACTTATCAAGGAATAGTTAATGATGATTTTTTAAATGATTTATATGAAAATGAAGAACAAAGAGCTAATAATTCATATAATAATTTTAGTGAAAAAGATAATCATCAATTAGTTTTAGAAGTTGATAATTAAGTTGTTGGTTTTGTAAATGTTAGAGCAACAGATGATACAGATTATGATTATTGTGGTGAGATTTATGTAATATATATTATTGGCGATTGTAAAAGTAAAGGTTTTGGAAAAAAACTATTTGAAGCAGGCATAAGTGAATTAAAAAAATGGGATTTAATAAGATGATAGTTGGGGGCTTGCTAACAATCCAAGTAATGAATTTTATAAACATATGGGTGGTAGATTGATAAAAACTAGAATTTTTGAAAAATTACAGTTACCTGAAAATGTTTACTATTTTGATGAAATATAAGATAAAGTATCAGCAATTAATCAAAAATAATTAATATATGTTGATATTATTGTTATCATCTAAGGCCATAGAGCTATAATCGATAATATAAAAAATACTAGGAAATACTAGTATTTTAATATTTTTTATGATATAATCAAGAACGTTATATAAGGAAGTGTGTGATTATGAAGAAAAGAAATGTAGCAATTATTGCCCATGTTGACCATGGAAAAACTACACTAGTAGATGGAATCCTAAAACATTCTGGAATGTTCCGTGATAATGAAGATGTAAGTAATGTTTCAATGGATTCAAATGCAATTGAAAAAGAACGTGGTATTACTATTTTAGCAAAAACAACTGCTCTAGACTATAAAGATACTAGAATTAATATCTTAGATACACCAGGACATGCTGATTTTGGTGGAGAAGTAGAACGTATCATGAATATGGTAGATGGTGTTTTACTTGTTGTTGATGCTTATGAAGGAGCAATGCCTCAAACAAGATTCGTTTTAAAGAAAGCTTTTGAAGCAGGAGCAAAACCAATTGTTGTTATTAATAAGGTTGATAAACCAAGTGCTAGATGCTCTAAAGTATTAGATGAAATCTTAGACTTATTTATTGAATTAGGTGCTGATGAAGAACAATTAGACTTCAAAGTTATCTATGCTAGTGCTCTAAATGGTACTTGTTCATTCAGTGAAGACCTATCAACTCAAACTGAAGGATTCTCTGAAATACTTGATACAATTTTGGAAGAAATTCCAGAACCAACAGGGGATAATGACAAACCATTACAATTTCAGCCAGCTTTATTAGATTACAATGAATTTGTTGGAAGAATTGGAATTGGACGTGTACATAATGGTACAATAAAAACAGGAGAAATGGTAACTTGTTGTAGATTAGACGGAACAACAAAACAATTCAGAATTCAAAAATTATTTGGTTTCTATGGATATAATAGAATAGAAATAGAAAGTGCTGAAGCAGGAGATGTTATAGCAATTGCTGGACTTAGTGATATTTCAGTCGGAGAAACAGTTTGCGATACAACAAACATTGTTCCATTACCAGTACTACATATAGATGAGCCAACCCTACAAATGACTTTTGGAGCAAACTCATCACCATTTGTTGGAAGAGATGGAAAAATAGTAACAGCTCGTAAAATAGAAGAAAGACTTTTCCGTGAGACTCAAAAAGATGTCAGCTTAAAGGTTGAGCCAGCAACAAATGATTCATTCCTAGTATCAGGAAGAGGAGAACTACACTTAGGTATTTTAATTGAAAACATGCGTCGTGAAGGATTTGAATTAGAAGTTTCAAAGCCAAGTGTTATCATTAAAGAAGTTGATGGTATCAAAATGGAACCATATGAAGACTTACAAATAGAAGTTCCAGAAGAATCAGTTGGAAGTGTTATTGAAAAATTAGGACTTCGTGGTGCTAAAATGGAAAATATGGAAAACTTTGAAAACCAAACAAGATTAAATTACACTATACCATCACGTGGATTAATTGGCTTCTCAACAGAATTTATGACTTTAACTAAAGGTTATGGAATTATGAACCATACATTTAAAGAATATGCACCATATGAAGCAGTAGATATCGGAGAAAGAAAACTAGGTGTTTTAGTATCAATTGATTCAGGAAGCGCAACAGCATATTCTATTGGTAACTTAGAAGACAGAGGAATTATGTTCATTGAACCAGGGACTGAAGTATATGAAGGAATGGTTATAGGTGAATGTAATCGTGATAATGACTTAGCTGTAAATGTTACTAAAGGTAAAAACCTTACAAATGTACGTGCCGCAGGTAGTGATCACACAGTTGTTTTAAAAAGACCAAGACCAATTTCGCTTGAATATGCTCTAGATTACATTAATTCAGATGAATTAGTTGAAGTTACTCCAAACTTTATACGTATTAGAAAGAGAATTCTAGATACAGAATCTCGTAAAAAGTTTGATGCTAAGAAGAAAAATAGCTAATCTGCTAATTTTTCTTTTTTTTATTGTATTTTTTGGTATAATAAAGGTAAGAATAGGGGAATGCTTATGAAAAATACTAATAACGATTACAGTCAAATACTAAATTTAGGTAGTCTTCATGAGGAAATTGCAAAAGAACAAGAAAGAAAAAAAGGAAGAACACTTCCAATAATTATGATGATAATAAGTCTAATTTTAATAGGATCAGGAGTTTTTTATCCACAAATATCCAAATTAATAGAAACAAATAAAAATGATAAAGATAAAACAGTAGTAAAGAAAAATACAGATGACGTTTTAACTTGTTCAACTACCACTACAGATACAACAATAGGTATTACTACTACAACAAAAAACATATATACATTTAAAAATGATTTATTAAAAGAATTAAAAGTAACAAAAACATACAAAGTTATTGAAAATAACTATGATGCAGGAGTAAGTAATATTTCATTATATAACACTAAATATCAAGAATTATCAACTGGACTAGCTTCAGTAGAAGGAATTAAATTAGCCTATAATCTTGATAATAACACCTTAATTGCCACAACAGACTTTTCACTTGATAAAGTTGACCAAACAAAAATACCACAAAATAACCTTATTACATTATCTAATAAGCTAGATCAAACAAAAAAGGAAATAAAAGAAATTGAAGGAAAAGCGGGTCATATCTGCAAATAAAAATCTATATTAGGACACAAAAAAACTGCATTAACTATTATGCAGCTATTTTTTCGTCTTTTAATAAAGTTTTCTTTTCTCTTGCTGTCATTCTAACTTTAGTACCATCTTCAAGTCTAACAACTTGTAAATTTAATTTTTGTTGTCTCTTAGAATGATTTAAGGCATGCGATCTAGTATTCGCAGAATTTGGTTTTTTATAAGATACATTCAATGCCATAATATTTCCTCCTTCGCTTCATCTCTTGCTTTATAACTTTACCATAATATCTTAATAAAGTCAAATAAAACCTATATATTTTCTATAAATTATGATAAACTAAAACAAAAAGGGAGGGATTATTTGTGTATATACCATTATATGTAAAAAGTAATTTTTCATTACTTTCAAGTATGTTACGTCTAGAAGATATTATAAAATTTAATGTTTCAAAAAATAATCCCTACTGCACAATCAATGACACTAACATGTTTATGACGATGAAACTAGTAAAAATGTGTCAAGAAAACAACCTAAAACCAATTATATCAATCTCACTAAATTATGAAGAAAAAGAATTTGTTCTATTCGCCAAAACATACAAAGGTTATCAATCATTAATAAAACTTTCAACAATTTCTAGTAAAGAAAAATTATCAATTAACAACCTAAGGGATAATAATCATGATGTAATCTGTGTTCTTCCTTATAAGAGTAGAGAAATTCTAAATAAAATACAAGAAATTTACAATGAAATATATCTAGGTTATTCAAATTTAAGAGAAGAAAAAGATGTCAAAAAAATAACATCTAGTGTAGTTTTCTTCAAAGAAGCACTATATATGAATGCCAATGATAAAGAGCTTTTAAAATATCTATATTTAATTAGAGATGGAAAAACTATAATGGATGATACATCATATGATTTAGATAACCATGAGTTAAATATTACATCACCACTTTCATATTCAGATAATGAAGGTTTAATGAACACCTATAAAATTGCCGAAAAATGTAATATTGAATTCCCCCAACCAGAATTATTACTTCCTATTTATAAAGATACAAAAGGTATGTCCCCAAGCAAATATTTATTTGAATTAGCAAAGGCAGGACTTAATAAAAGATTAGATGGTAATATCACTGAAGAATATCAAAAAAGATTACTATATGAATTAAATATTATAGATAAGATGGGATTTTCTAACTATTTCCTAGTAGTTTATGATTTTATAAAGTATTCAAAGAAAAATGATATTTTAGTAGGTCCAGGAAGAGGTAGTGCTGCTGGTAGTCTTACATCATATGCCTTAGGTATCACAGAAATTGATCCATTAAAATATAACTTATTATTTGAAAGATTCTTAAATCCAGAAAGAAAGACAATGCCAGATATTGATACCGATTTTCCAGATGACAAAAGAGATCAAGTCATAAAATATGTAATCGACAAATATGGAGAAAAAAATGTATCAGGAATAGTAACTTTTGGTACTCTCGGTGCAAAACAAGTAATAAGAGACGTTAGTAGAGTTCTAAATATACCTACATATAAAGTAGATAGCTTGTCAAGAATAATACCAGGTTTTACAAAAGATACTCTAAAAGATATTTATCAAAAAAATGAAACATTCAAAGTAAGAGTAGAAAGCGATTCAACTCTAAGTAGAATGTTCAAAATAGCCTTAAAATTAGAAGGGTTCCCAAGACATACATCATCTCATGCCGCTGGAATTCTAATGAGTGAGAAACCACTTGATACAGTTATACCATTAACATTTAGTGATGATATGTATCTATCAGGTTATTCAATGGAATATCTAGAGGAGTTAGGTCTTTTAAAAATGGATTTCCTAGGTCTTAAAAACTTAACCATTATTCATAACATACTAAAAGATATAGAAAAGAATCATAATACTAAAATTGAATTCAATAACATTCCACTTAATGATCAAAAATCACTAGAAATTTTCGCAAATGCAGATACAGAAGGAATATTCCAGTTTGAATCAAGTGGTATGAAGAAATTTTTATTAAAACTAAAACCATCATCTTTCGAAGATATCTTTGCCGCAATTGCACTATTTAGGCCAGGACCTGCTCAAAATATTGATTCTTATATAAGAAGAAAACATGGACAAGAAAAAATAACATACCTAGATCCTTGTTTAGAAGATATTTTAAAAAACACTTATGGAATTATAATATATCAAGAACAAATAATTCAAGTAGCCAATGTTTTTGCTGGATACACTCTGGGAGAAGCAGATGTTCTAAGACGTGCTATGAGTAAGAAAAAAGTTGATCTATTAAAAAATGAAGAACAAAAATTTATAGAAAAGAGTTTAAAAAATCATAGATCACTAGAAACCACAAAAAAGATGTTTCAGTTAATACTAAACTTTGCCGGCTATGGATTCAATCGTTCTCATTCAGTAGCATACTCTCTAATTGCCTACAAAATGGCTTATTTAAAAGTTCACTATAAAAATGAATTCTTTGCCAATCTCCTTACTAATATGATTGGTTCTGAAATAAAAACAAAAGAGTATATAGAAGAAGCAAAATCAAAAGAAATTATTATTAAAAAACCAGACATCAATAAAAGCACAGATAAATATATAGTTTCTGATAATAAAATTATCTATCCATTTTCTAATTTAAAATCAGTAGGAAATATAGCCGCAAAAAAAATAATGGAAGCAAGAGGTGATACTCCATTTGTAGATATTTATGATGCTTTTTCTAGACTTTTAATTAATGGAGTAGGTAAAAAGAATATTGAATGCCTAGTTTTAGGAGACTGTTTTAGAATCTTCAACTACAATAAGAAAACAATTATGGATAATATGGACAACCTAATAAATTATGCAGAACTTACTAAAGATTTAGACCCATCACTTGTTATGAAACCAGAAATCGTTATAAAAGAAGAATATAATAAAGAAGAACTTCTAGAACAAGAAAAAAATATTTTTGGATTTTACTTTTCACATCACCCAACAACTACCTATTATAAAGCTTATCCAAGAGCCATAAGACTAAACAAACTAAAAGATTATTTTGATAAAAGAATAGAAGTACTAGTCTTAGTAGAAAGAGTAAAAGTAATTGATACAAAAAAAGGAGATAGAATGGCTTTTGTAACAGGTAGTGATGAAACATCAACAATAGACTTTACATTTTTTCCAAATATTTATAAAATATATTCAGATGTTTCTAAAGGGGACATTTTAAAAATAAATGGAAGAGTAGAAAAAAGATTTGATGAATGGCAAATGGCTGTAAATAAAGTTGAAAGACTAAATGGAGAGATAAATGAAAAAAATTAGTATTTATATAATTTGTACAATTTGGCTAATAATAGACCAAATCATAAAAGGTATAGTAGTTAGTTACTTAAATGTAGGAGAAAAAATAAATGTAATATCCAATTTTTTCAAAATAAACTATCTTCAAAATGAAGGGGCAGCCTTTTCCTCATTTACTGGAATGAGAGTATTATTAATCTTTATAACAGTAATAGCTTTTTATATGATAGCAAGCTACATCAAGAAAAATGAAATAACATCTAAACTAGAAGTAATATCATGGGGAATGATCATAGGAGGAATTTTAGGAAATCTAATAGATAGAGTATCTCAAGGATTTGTAATAGATTATTTATCTTTTACTATCTTTGGTTATCCATTTGCTGTATTTAACTTTGCAGATATTGGAATTGTAGTAGGAATATTTATATTAGCTATATTACTATTAAGGAGGAAACAAAATGCAAACTAATTATCAGAAAGATTTAGCAATCTGTGTATCGAGATTAAAAGAAGTATTCAAAGAAGCAAAAATAGACAAACTAGAGGGTGTTGAACTAAAACCAAAAGAAAATTTAGATTTTAATGCTCCAACCGAATATGATATTAATACTAATACAATCTACATTGATAATAAAAGAATGGCTGAAGTAGATGATACTGCCCATGCTATGATGTATGGAATACTAGAAGCAGTGACAACTGACAAAGAAACTAAAAATATAGGTGTTTCATTTGATGGTAAAATGGAAGCCTTAAATAAAGGTATTAATCATATGGTTGCTAACTTACTAATTCCAAGTACAGATGAAAATGATACTTTATTTACCAGCTATATTATGGCAAATGTCTTAACCCATATAGCAGGATCAGACACTGTACTAGATGCATATTTTAATAGTAATGGTAAAAAAATGTATGATGCTCTTTTAAATAAATTAGGTAATGATGAAATATTTCTAGATACAATGTTAGAATTTACTGATATAGAAGCAAAATCACTTAGTGAAAGACACTATCCAAGTCTTTTATCATACACCCAAGAAAGTATTGCTAGAACTTACTTCAAAAACAACGATTTAAGCTTAGAAGAAGCTATAAACTTTAAAGAAACAGTATTTACAACACCAGAATTAGCGCCAAAAAATGAAAGAGTTAGATTATATAGTTGCGTAAATTGTGAAGGATACTTGACTGAACAAATAAACAAAATAAAAGGAAAAAATAATAGTACTAGAAAAAAAGCAGAAGGAAAAGAACTATTAGATATGTTTGAAGAACCAACTTTTGCTAGTACAAATGGAGATATAAAAAATGATAGTAGTAGAAGAAAATAATAAAACACGAATAGATTCTTATCTAAGTAAAAAATTAGATATCTCACGTAGTAAAGTACAAAAACTAATTGAACAAAAAAAGGTGTTAGTAAACGGTAAAGAAACTCAACCAAATTATAAAGTAAAAGAAAATGACAAAATTGATGTAGAAGATAATCTAGATTTTGAAATAAAAGTAGAAAAAGAAAACATACCAATAGATATAGTATATGAAGATAAATACTTATTAATAATAAATAAAGAAAGTGGAATGGTAACTCACCCAGCTCCTGGACATTATACAGGAACTCTAGTAAATGCTCTACTTTATAAATATGATTTAGAAGGGGATACAAATCGCCCTGGAATAGTTCATAGACTAGATAAAGATACAAGTGGTCTAATGGTAGTTGCAAAAGATAGTAAAACACTAGAATTATTATCATATATGATGAAACATAAAAAAGTAAAAAGACACTATCTAGCTTTAGTAGAAGGAATAATAAATCATGAAACAGGAACAATTGATGCACCAATAGGAAGAGATGTACATGATAGACAAAAAATGGCTGTAACAGATCAAAATTCCAAAGAGGCTATAACTCATTTTAAAGTATTAAAAAGGTATAAAGATAAAACTCTAATAGAATGTATACTTGATACAGGAAGAACTCATCAAATCAGAGTTCACATGAAATATATTAAGCATCCAGTTGTCAATGATCCATTATATAATAAAAAGAAAAGTGATGACTTTGGACAAATGTTACACTCTAAAAGTATAGAGTTTACACATCCAATTACCGGAGAACATATCTATTTTGAAAAAGAACCACCAAAAGAGTTCATAAAAAAATTAGAAGAATTAGAATGTGAATAGAAGATCAAAGAGGTCTTCTTTTACTATATAAAATTGACAAAAAGTAAATTTTATGGTATAATTTAGGCAATTTAATTTGGGGGTGTGGTAATATGAAAATAGATAATGTAAATATAGATGAGTTTTTAAAAGATAATAAAATGGTAATTAATCAAAAAAAATCAGAAGAATTATCAAAGAGAAAACCGTCTATAAAGCAAAAACATATCAAAAATAAAAAAAGAGTGGAAAAGGCAAAAAAAGATTTACAAAGCACGCATAATCATTCTTGGTATGATGAAATAAAAAGTAGATATAAAGACCATATGAATCAAGCAATGACATACTACCGTGGATATGAAAAAACAGGAACAGAAGTTTTTAGTGAAGCTGATGCTTTGGCTGACAAATTATTATCAATAGGTGTAAAAAAAGGAACAGAAATAGTAGCATGTATGTCTAATGTTCCAGAAGTTCTTACCTTGATGTTAGCAGCTAGTAAGTGTGGAGCAGTTATTAATTTCATAGGAGATAAATTTGATCATGAATTTTTAAATGAGATATTTTCATCATCAGATAAAAAATTATTTATTGGAACAGATGATATATATCAAAATATAGAAGATATAGTAAAAGATGCAGGATTTGAATATAAAGTGCTAGTGTCCTTATCGGATTCTTTAAAAAATGGTATAGATCCATTCAAAAAGTATGATAAAAATTATTTTCTTAATCAAAAAGGAATTACTAATAATGTACAAGAATATAAAAATGAAGATCCTTCAATTATTTCATGGAAAGAATTTTTAAAGAATGAACATACAAATGGATTAACCTATCCAGAAGTTGGTATAGAAGATAAATTTACAATTACATATACAAGCGGTTCTACTAAAATAGGGTGGCCAAAAGCAATAGTACATAAAAATAAAGCATATATTGCAATAGGAAGATTCCATGATCCAGACTTATCTAGAATGCCAGCAATGCGTAATATGAGAGGACTTGCGCATATACCAACACACTCTAATACAAACCTAGTATCAAGTATTTCAGATACATTATGTCAAAAATGTACAGTAGCATTTGAACCAATTTATGATCCTAATTTCTTTGCTTATAGCTTAGTTATAAATAAAGCAGGTTTTGTTCCTGCTACAAGAAGTTTCTGGTTAGAGGCAATAAAAAAATTTAGAAACAATCAAGATCTAAAAAATGAAAAGTTAGGATATGCTATAAACTATGTTGCTGTTGGTGAAGATATATCAAAAAATGAAAGACAATATATAGATAAAGAACTAAAAAGATTAGAAGCAGGTAGTGATAAACTGCCAAAACCACTAAGCCCAATAACGTTATCAGTAGGCGGTGGAAATTGCGAACACGGTGGATTATTCTTTACATTATTTAAATCACTTCGTGAAAAAACATCATTGCGACCAAGTGCACATAAAGATTATGGCCTTGTCCCATTCCAGTTAGCAAATTTAGCCGTTTTGCATGAAGATGGTACAGAATGTAACTATAATGAAGTAGGTAATTTAGTAGCTAATTCATTGTGTACAATGAAAGAATATAAGAATAATAAACAAGCAACAGATGAATTTTTTATTAAAGATGCATATGGAAGAAAATGGGGTAATTGTAATATATATGCATATGTAGAAAATAATGGTAATGTAGTTTTAAAAGGAAGAAAGGATAGTAATTTAGAACTTTCAACAGGTAAGAAAATTCCTAATTTCCTTATTAATGATACAATTTTAGAAGAAGAAAAAGATCTTCTTTCTTGTGAGGTTGTAACTGTAAAAAATGATTATAACCAGGAAGTGGCAGTAGCGCATATCCAATTTCGTCCGGAATACGAATGTTCATATAATAAGATGATGCAGAAAGTAATTTCTATAGATAATGCTTGCAAAGATAAATTTTCACCTGAATTAAGTAAAAAATTAGTATATCAAATACATACTGATAAAAAACCATTCCCATTGACAAAAAGTGGAAAAAGAAGTATCAGAGATTTAGAAAAAGATGGCTTAGAATACTCTATCAAACCATATAAGTTATTCTCAGATGAAAAGCCAGAGATTTTAGATAGTAAATTCTATTTTGAAACTTTACAAAATCAATCTGAAAAATCAAAAACAAAACAAATGACAAAGAAATAATAATTTAGGGAAACATCATACATGTTTCTTTTTTATTTACTAAAAGTAAAAAAATTGTTATAATATACGTGGTGATAACGTATGACAGTAGGATTAATACTTCCAACCGGATGTATAATGTTTAGTTTATTATTAAATATAGTATACTTTTCAAAAAAAAGATTAAATAATATAGAAAATAAGATCTATAAATACATATTAATTACTAATTTTATTTCACTAATATTTGAATTTATATGCACATATTTTACATTCAATATGGTAAATTTAATTAGCCCAATTATAATTAAAATCTATTTATTAATTTTACTACTATATATGAGTTTACTATCAATATATATATCAGTGATTACAAAGAGCACAGAAAAACTAGAAAAATCTAAGAACAAAATAAAGCTATCATATTTAATATTTTATTTAATTTTTGCATTTTTTATAATTATTGGTGAAGTTGATTTTAATATAACATCATTAGGAGCCAGTGCTACTGGAAGTAGTGTTAGTGTTTTATACATTCAAAGTACAATATGTCCTCTTTTGTGGTTATTAAATATTTTTATTAATAGAAGTCATAATAATATTCAGAAATTAATGCCATTTATTTCTTATTTAGTTATAGCGTTACCAATTTCTTTAGTCCAATTATATAATCCAGGAATATTACTAGTAACACCAATGGAGACATTTGTCACAATGTTAATGTATTTCACAATAGAGAACCCAGATGTAAAAATGTTAAAAGAGATGGAGTTAGCTAAAACAGATGCTGAAAAAGCAAATCGTGCTAAAAGTGATTTCTTATCATCAATGTCACACGAAATTAGAACTCCTCTTAATGCTATTGTTGGATTTTCAGAATGTATAAAAACATCAAATAACTTAGATGAAGCCAAAGAAAATGCAAATGATATAATAACTGCCTCAAACACATTACTAGAAATTGTAAATGGAATATTAGACATTTCAAAAATAGAATCTGGTAAATTAGAAATAGTAAATTCAAAATATGAGTCAAAGAAACTATTAAATGATGTCGCAACTCTAATAAAACCAAAAATGGATGAAAAAGCCCTAGACTTTCAAATATCAATCTCAGAAGATATTCCAGAAGTATTATATGGTGACCATGCTAATCTTAAAAAAATAATTACCAATTTATTAAGTAATGCCGCTAAATATACAGATAGTGGTTTCGTAAAATATGATGTAAAATGCATCAACAATAACAAAACAACAAGACTTATAATTTCCGTAGAAGATTCGGGTAGAGGAATAAAAAAAGAAAATATTGATAAGTTATTTACAAAATTCCAAAGATTAGATGAAGATAGAAATACAACCATTGAAGGTACAGGTCTAGGTCTAGCCATTACTAAACAATTAGTAGAACTAATGGGAGGAAAAATAGTAGTCCATAGTGATTATAAAAAAGGTTCTAAATTTACAGTTATTATAGATCAAAAAATAGAAAATGAACCAATCAAAAAAGAAGAGAAAAAGAAACAAACAAAACTAGACTTAAAGGGTAAAAAAATATTAATTGTAGATGATAATACCCTAAATCTAAAGGTAGCAGCTAAATTCTTAGAAATATATAATCCAGAAGTAGAAACAGTAGAAAGTGGTTTTGCTTGTCTTGAAAAAGTTAAAGATAATAATTATGATTTGATCTTATTAGATGACATGATGCCTAAAATGAGCGGAGTAGAAACTCTAAAAAAACTAAAAGAAAATGAAGATTTTAAAACACCAGTTGTTGTTTTAACAGCTAATGCAATCTCAGGTATGAAAGAAAAATATTTAAATGAAGGATTCGATGACTATTTAGCAAAACCAATAAATAAAGAAGAATTAAAAAATATTTTAGAAAAGGTGTTAAATAAAGAAGAGGAAACAAGTATTTTTGGAGAACTTCCAAAAGAAGTTTATGAAATAGGAAATAAAAAACAAATACCAATTGCACAACCAGCTAATACAACTTCTCAAATTGAAGAAGAAAAAGCAGAAAATAATAATGATACTACTGATAATGATAACACCAGCATACTAATAGAAAATGGTGTTAATCTAGAAAGTGCTTTAGAATTACTTGGAGGAATAGATACTTATAATGAAACTCTCGAAGAATTTGTAAATGCCAGTGAAAAAAGAAAACAAAGAATAGAAAAATATTTAGAAAAAGAAAATATGAATGATTATTCTATCGAAGTTCATGCTTTAAAAAGTGATTGTAAATATTTAGGCTTTATGAAATTAGCTGATATAGCATTTAATCATGAATTAAAAAGTAAAACATCAAATCAAGAATTTATTAAGAACAATTATCAAGAATTAATAACAGAGTGGAACAAAATATTAAATATTTCAAAAGAATATTTAGACAAAATAAAGTAGATTTCTACTTTTTTTCTTTGCAGGAAACAACAGTATGTTATAATACTAATAGGTGATAAAATGCAAAAGGTAGAAAAGTATTTAGAAAAAAATATAGATAAAATAATTACAACATTTGTATGGATTCAACCCATAATAGATGTTTTAACCGCTATTATGCTTCATAATAACATGTCATTTACAATAGGAATTATAATAAGAATTGCATTTTTATTATTTATGGTTTTCTATCTCTTAATATCAACTAAAAATAAGAAAAAGTACCTGATTTATTTATCTATAACCTTTATCTATATTTTATTATTTATGATAAATACAATTACCCAAAAAGGAATAGAAAGTATTTGGTATGAATTACAAAATACATTTAAATGTTTCTATTTTCCTATCATGTTTATATGCATTTATAACTGTTCCAAAAAAAGTAAAAAAGATATAAGTAAGATGTTAAGTAACTTATTTGTCATCTACTTATTATTTATCTTAATACCAAATGTTTTAAATTTAGGTTTTGGAAGTTATGAAATAACAAAAAAAGGTAGTATAGGTTGGTTTTACACAGCAAATGAAGTAGGCGCAATCATCTCAATTCTAATGCCATTTTATCTAAGTAAAATTATAAACAAAAAAAACAAACCGATTATCTTTCTATCAATAATTATAATTTTTTACACTCTAACAACAATGGGAACCAAAGGACCATTACTAAGCTTTGGAATCATTCTAATTTATTACTTTATAAAATATTACAAAAAGATAACTAAAGAAAAAAAATATAAAACATTAGGTATAATGACTACAAGTTTTATAATTGTAATACTTGCTCTAATAATGATTATTCCCAAAACAACATTTTATAAAAATATAATAATTCATCTAGATTTCTTAAAAGTAGAAAAAATATCTGATTTTAAAAATCCCAAAATAATAGATCACTTTATTTTTAGCCAAAGACTAACCTTTTTAAATAACACTGTAAAGATTTACAATAAAAGTCCAATTTCATCAAAACTATTAGGTATCGGTTACATAGATAATTATGGGACAGATCAAGTAAGTATGAAAATGATAGAAATGGATTACTTTGACATACTATTTAGACAAGGTATTATTGGTATAGTTATAATATTTGGTGGAATAGTAATGATGATAAATAAGAAAAAAAGAACTAAAAAAATAAACGATGTCTATCTATTAAGCCTCTTCCTATCAATAATTTTAGCCTTACTAACAGGACACGTTATAACATCTCCATCAGTATCTATCTATGTTGCATTAATTATTGATTTAATTTATAATGGAAATATAAAGGAGATAGGAAATGACAAAACTAGGGTTTGTAATTGTTAACTACAATGATTATCCTATGACTAAACGTCTGTTAGAAAACATTAAAGATTATAAATGTTTAAGCAAAATAGTAGTAGTTGATAATCATTCTACAGATGATTCATTAGTAAAATTACAAAAACATGAAAATAAAAAAATAAAAATACTAGAAGCAAAAGATAATAAAGGTTATGCTGCCGGTTTAAACCTAGGGGCAAAGTACTTAATCAAAGAACTAGGTAAATGTAATATTATCTTTTCAAATTCAGATATCATAATTCATAAAGAAGAAGATTTAAAGAAATTAAACAGTGATATAGGAAAACATTCAATTGCGATAGTAGGTCCAACTGTAGTAGAAAATAGGAAACTAAATAGAGGTTGGATGTTACCAACTATAGAAGATGAAATAAAATTTAATCTACCGCTTATAAGTAGGAAATATAGAAAAGAAATTTTATATGATGAAGATCACTTTAAAGAAGAGTTATCAATAGTAGGAGTAGTATCAGGTTGCTTCTTCTGTGTAGATGGAGAAGTTCTAAAAAAAGTAGGCTACTTTGATGAAAATACATTTTTATACTATGAAGAACAGATAATGGCTAAAAAACTAGAAAAAGTAGATAAACAAGAAGCTATAGATAATGAGGTTGTAATTATTCATGACCATTCTGTAACAATAGATAAAAATGTAAAGAAAATTAATAAATATAAAATGTTAAAAGAAAGTCAAAGATATTTTGTTAAAGAATATTTAAATGCCAATGAAAAAGAATTAAAAAGGTTGGATAGAACAAATAAGTTATCATTAATAATATTATATATAAGATGTTTTTTTAAGGGAGGTTTAAAGAAATGAAAGGAATTATTTTAGCAGGAGGGTCTGGAACTAGACTTTATCCAATGACAATGGCAACATCTAAACAATTAATGCAAGTGTATGATAAACCAATGATTTATTATCCATTATCAACACTTATGTCCGCAGGAATTAATGACATTTTACTAATTACAACAAAAGAAGATCAAGCAGGATTTAAAAGATTATTTGGAGATGGTAGTGATCTAGGTATCAATATTGAATACATTATTCAACCATCACCAGATGGACTTGCTCAAGCATTCATTCTAGGAGAAGAATTTATTGGAGATGAAGAATGCGCAATGGTTTTAGGAGATAATATCTTCTATGGAGCAGGTCTAGATGAAAAACTAGAAAATGCTAGATATGATGCTGAAAATGGTAATGCAACTATTTTTGGTTATCAAGTAAAAGACCCAGAACGTTTTGGTATCATGGAATTTGATAATAATAACAAAGTAATTGGAGTAGAAGAAAAGCCAGAGCAACCAAAAAGTGATTATGCAATTACAGGACTTTACTTCTATCCAAAAGGAGTAAGTAAAAAAGCTAAATTAGTTAAACCAAGTAAAAGAGGAGAGCTAGAAATAACAGATTTAAATAGAATGTACTTGGAAGATGATATATTAAAAGCTCAACTCTTAGGAGAAGGTTACACTTGGTATGATACAGGTACTCCTGATAGTATGTTAGATGCAGCTAACATGATTCAAGCCATAGAAGAACAAGGAAATAGAGTTATCTGTTGTCCAGAAAAAATTGCTTATGATCATAACTGGATGAGTAATGAAAAATTAGAAGAAAAAGCTGAATTAATGAAGAAAAATAATTATGGAAAATATTTAAGAAAGGTACTAGATATAAGAAAAAGGTAATTACATATGAAAAAAATAGAAACTAATTTATTAGATTGTTATATTATAGAACCAAATAGATTTGGTGATGACAGAGGATACTTTTCCCCATACTTTATTCAAAAAGATTTTGATGAATTAGGATTTGAAAGAGTAGTTCAAGCAAACAGAAGTAAAAGCAGTAAAGGTGTTGTTCGTGGACTTCATTTTCAAAAAGATCCTAAATGCCAAGCTAAAATTGTTGAAGTAATAAGTGGAAAAGCTATTGATGTAGTCGTTGATATAAGAGAAGATTCTGAAACATATGGTAAATGGACAAGTGTCTTATTAACACCAGATAATAATAGACAATTATTTGTACCACGTGGATTTGCTCACGGATTTGTTGCTCTAGAAGACGATACAGTTTTCCATTATTTAATAGACAACGATTACGCCCCAGAAATGGAAGACGGAATTTTGTGGAATGATCCGGAAATAGGGATTAATTGGGACGAAATGTTTTCTGAATATGGAATAGATAAACCACTACTATCTGATAAAGATATTAACCGTGAACCACTATCAAAGTGCAAAACAAAGTTTAGGAGGAATAAATAATGAAATATTTTATTACTGGATATAAAGGACAACTAGGATATGACTTAGTAAGAGAATTAGCAAAAAGAAATGAATTAGATATTACAGTTTCTGATCTAGGACAATTAGAAGAAAAAAATCAAGCATCAATAGATTTAAAAGAAGCTACCAATATTAAATATGTATCATTAGATATTACTGATAAAGAAGCTGTAATGAATGTAATAAAAGAAGAAAAACCAGATGTAATTTTCCATTGTGCTGCTTGGACTGCAGTAGATAAAGCAGAAGATATGGAAGAAGTAGTAAGAAAAGTTAACGTAGAAGGTACAAAAAATATAACTGATGCTTCAATAGAAGTAGGAGCAAAGATAATTTATATGTCAACAGACTATATTTTTGATGGTACAAAAGAAGGATATTATACTGAAGAAGATACACCAAATCCAAAAAGTGTATATGGATTAACAAAATATGAAGGAGAACAAGAAGTAAGAAGAAACGAAAAACATTTTATTACAAGAATTTCATGGGTATTTGGAATTAATGGTAATAACTTCATCAAAACAATGTTAAATCTATCAGAAAAAATGAATGAATTAAATGTAGTTGATGATCAAGTAGGAAGCCCAACTTATACAGTTGATTTAGCAAAAATCTTAGTAGATATGGCACATACAGAACAATATGGAACATATCATGTTAATAATGATGGTTACTGTTCATGGGCAGAATTTGCTAAGTATATATTTGAAAGTAATGATAAAGAAATGACGGTAAATCCTGTTTCAACAGAAGAGTATTTAGAAATAACTGGTACGAAACAAGCCTATAGACCAAGAAACTCAAAACTTTCAAAAGAAAAATTAAAAGAAGCAGGCTTTGAAATGTTACCAACATGGCAAGATGCTACTGATAGATATTGCAAAGAGCTAAAAAAAATAAGATAGCTCTTTTTCTTTTAAATAGAAATTTACATAAAAAATCATACATGATATACTATTAACAGATAATAAAAAAGGGAGTGACAATATGAGTATACTAAGTACAAAATGTCCAAATTGCGGAGCCCCAATCAATTTCAATAAAGCAACAGAACTATGGGAATGTATTTATTGTGGTAGTAAGTATAAACAAGAAGAAATGCAAAAACTTAATGCTTCAGTATCAAAGATTCCTACAACAATCACGACAAGTCAAGGAGTAAAAAGACGTCTTGAAGAAATGATTTTATATCATTGTGTTGATTGTAAAGCAGATATTATGGCAGATGAAAGTAATCCTGTAGAAACATGTGCTTATTGTACAAGTACAAACATTACGAAATCAAAAACAAATGAAGGTGTAGCTCCAACTAAAATTATTCCTTTTAAAATAACAGAAGAAGAAGCAATAAAGAAATTTCAAGCTATTGCCAAGAAAAGACCATTAATGCCACAAGTATTTAATGATCCAGATAATTTAGAGTTTGTAAAAGGAATTTATATTCCATTCTGGACTTATGACATTGAAACAAATTGTAAAATGAACTTCACAGCTACAGATAAAACAACTTGGAAAGATTCAGGGTATACATATGAAAAATTAGACAAATATTTAGTAAAAAATGAAGGAAGTATGAGTTTTTCTGGAATCATAACAGATGCATCTACTCATTTTGATGATAATTTAATGGATTCTTTAGAACCATTTGATTTCAATGAACTAGTAGATTATAATCCAACATACTTAACTGATTATCTTGTAGAAAAATATGATATTGAAAGTAATGAAACACTAGATAGAGCAAAAACTAAGGCAATAGAAACATCAATAGAAGTAATGAAAACAGCTGTTAAACATCAAAATAAAAATATAGATAAACAAGAAATTACTGCCACTAAAGTAAAAGAAGATTATATATTTTTACCATTCTTTATGGCTAACATTAAACATAAAGGAAAAATATATACTTTTGCTATAAATGGACAAACTGGAAAAGTAGTTTGTGATATACCATTAAGTAAAAAAAGAACTGTAATACTATCAATAATATTATTCTTAGTTAGTTTCTTTATAATACTTATAATAATGTAGGAGGAATAAAATGAAAAAGATAAGAAAAATATTATTAGTAATAACATTAATATACTTTTCATTTATAAAACAAGTTTATGCTGCCACAACTAAAAGTGCCAATAATTTCTTACCAACTTTAATAATTGCCATCTTTTTAGCAGCCCTAATAACAGCGCTAATTATACTTTGGTTAATAAGTAAAAATAGAATGGAAAAAACCAATGAAGAAGCTAGGGAATACCTAGTAAAAGATAGTATCAAAATAAGAGATATTGAAGATACATTTGTAGATTCAAAAACAATAAGATATAAAAACAAATAATTTGAATGTTAATAAAAAGTGTAAATAATAGTAAAAATTAAAAAAATATCAAATAATATTAATTAGTAAGTAGTATAATGAAAATAGAATAAAGGGTGTACTACTATGAATAAAAAAAGACAAAAACCGTATAAAAGAGAAAAATCAATTGATAAAGATAAATACTTTATAGCATTTGTTATAGTATTAATTCTATTAATTATAAATTTATTTACATTAGCTTATTATAAAAATAAAGAAAAACAAGAAAAGATAGAATATCAAAAAAGACAAGAAGAAAAGTTAAAAGCTCTAGAAACAAAAGAAAAAAATAAGTACACTGATATAGTCTTTTTAGGTGATTCACTTACTGATTATTATGATTTAGATAAATATTATGATACAAAAATAGTTAATAGTGGAGTGGAGGGCTGGACAACAGATGATATACTTAATAATCTAGATGAAAAAGTATTTAAATACTATCCAAAAAAACTAGTATTACTTATTGGAACTAATGATTTAAGAGATGAAAAAGATACTAAGTATATTATTGAAAATATAAAGAAGATAGTAAAAGAAATAAAAAAGAAACGTCCCTATACAAAAATATATATTGAGTCACTTTATCCAATAAACAATACTAATGATAGTAAGATTAGTCATGATATGGTTGGTGTAAGAACAAATGAAGATATTCAAGAAATAAATAAAAGCATAAAAAACTATTGCAGTAAAAATAATTTCACCTATATAGATATGTATAAAGAACTTCTAGATAATGATGGAAACTTAAAGTTAGAATATACAAAAGAGGGGTTACATATGTCAGATGAAGGATACAAAGTTGTCACAGAAAAATTAAAGGAATATATAGAAAGTTAGTTATTTAGTAAATAGTACAAATTCTTGATGCTATATGTTATAATGTAGGCAAAGAGGTGAGAAACATATGAATAGGAAAGAAAAGAAAAAAAACTCAATTATACTCATTATTACACTTACAATACTTTTTTTATTTAAAATGAATGTAAAAGCAGAAAGTGCATTAAGTGAAGGTACATATATACTAAGAAGTGCAATTGATAGAAACTATGTTATAGATTTATTGGGTGGTAATACTAGTAATGGTTCTAATATACAATTATATAAAAGTAACAATACCAAAGCTCAAGAATGGTCAATAAATAAGAACAAAGATGCTAGTTATACCATTTCAACTTCATACAAGGATAATATGGCAATTGATGTATATGGTGGGTTGAAATCAAATGGTACAAACATACAGTTATATAAACTTAATAAGTCAAATGCACAACGTTGGACAATTGTAAAAAATGGCGGCTATTATAGCATAATTAGTGAATTAGATGAAAATAAGTGTCTAGATTTATCAGGAGCGAAAGTCTCAAATTTTTCTAATATACAATTATATCAATGTAATAATACTAAAGCCCAACAATGGATTTTAGAAAAAAAATCTGGACAAAAAGAACAATCAAATTTAGATGATGGTGTTTATGAAATAAGTAATTCTATCAATGATGCCTATAAAATAGATTTATATGGTGCAAATACAAATAATTTAACTAACATTCAATTATATAAGAGCAATAAAACAAAAGCCCAACAATGGAGAATAGAAAAAAATTTCGATAACAGCTATAAAATATCAACCGAATTAAATAATAATAAGGTAATAGATGTTTTTGGTGGCTTAGAGTCAAATGGCACTAATATTCAGTTGTATCAAAGAAATAATACAGATGCTCAAAAATGGAAAATATATAAAAATAAGTTTGGAGATTACAATATTATAAGTAAATTAAATAATTATAAATGCCTAGATTTGTCAGGAGCTAATGTTTATAATTCCTCTAATATTCAATTATATCAATGTAATGATACGAAAGCACAGAGTTGGAAGATCAGCAAAGTTAATAACGAAGATGAATCAAAAGCTGATAACGTAGATAATAAATATGTTCCAGAGAATGATATATCAACAAATTTTTCTAATTTAGTTTTATTTGTTAAATTTAAAGATGACACAAGAGATATTTTTAATGCAAAATATACTTATGAAGGTTATAATACAAATAATTGGACTAATATCAAAAATATGTTTAATAAAAATATACAATATACAAAGGTAGACGATTCATTTAAAAAATATATTGATATTGTTACAAACGGGAAAGTAAAAATAAACAATATATTTTTACAACAAAATAAAAATGAAAGTTATATTAATACATATACATTGAATGGCAACGAGTCTGATTATTCCAGTGGTGACGCCATTGTAGAAGAGATTTCCGATGCACTTAAATCAGGAAAGATTAATAATAATTTTGGAAATATTAAATATGATAATGTAGATAACGGAATACTTGATAATTTAATGATTATTATACAAGGGCATAATTTGTCAGATGGAGATGTAAGTAGTTTATTAGTAAATCATAAAACAGATTATTGTGGAAATAAAAAAATACATGGGTTAGCCGTTTCTAAATATATAATACTAAATTCAAGTTCATTAGTTACAGATGATGCTACAATAGGAGCAAGTCAATCTGGCTCTGGTGTTATTTCACACGAATTCCTACACGTTTTAGGTTTACCAGATTTATATAGAAAAGGATTAGAGGGTGTTCCTGTAGGTTTCTGGGATATAATGGGTTCTGTAAGCTACATAAAACAATTTCCTTTATCGTATTTTAGAGCAAAGAATGGATGGATTGAATCAAAAGAAATAACTAAAAGTGGCAGATATACATTAAATGCTATTAGTAAATCAAATGATGATATATTGTATATTTTAAAAACACCTTTATCAGATAGCGAGTACATAGTTTTAGAATACAGAAAAAAAGCAGAAAAATTTGGTGAGATTGACTATGGAATTAGTTCAAGTGGCTTACTCGCATATAGAATAGATACTAAAGTAGACGATTTAAGTAATATAGCAGGAAAAAACTATGTATACGTTTATAGACCAAATGTAACAACTCAAGAAGCTGCTACAGATGCAACATATAGATTTGGTGGCTCAACAGTAAATAATATATATAATGCTACAATTGATCCAGATAGTGGGGAATATGAATATGGAAGTACAGATCTAACAGCCAAATTTTATGATAATACGCTATATTATTCAGATGGAACCAACAGTGGAATAAAGATAAGTAATATTAAGTATTCAACAAATAAGAATTCAATTTCTTTTGATATAGATTTTGCAAATTATAAGAATAATAATGTTTGGGATTCACTTGGTCAAGTGTCTTCAGAAGCTATAAGTGATAAGAATGATATTTATTTAAATGATAATAAATTATATACATCTTACTACACATCAGAAAAGAAAGTAATTGTAAAAAAGGAAGAAAACGACAGATAACATGGTGCTTGCAAATCGTAGCTGAAGATGTCATAATCGGAAGCATAAGACAGCAAAAGGAGGGCTATAGCTATGCCTTGTACAACCATTTTAGTTGGAAAGAAAGCATCGTATGACGGTTCCACCATGATCGCGCGAAACGACGATTCCGGTGCAGGCCATTATACATCGAAAAAATTTGTAGTGATTCACCCGGAGGAGCAGCCGAGAACCTATAAAACCGAGATTTCTCATCTGACCATTGAGCTTCCGGACAATCCGATGCGGTACACTGCAGTGCCAAACGCAGAAAAAGGCGAGGGTGTCTGGGCGGCAAGCGGCGTGAATGCAGCGCAGGTCGGCATGACTGCGACCGAGACAATCACATCGAATCCGCGTGTGCTGGGTGCTGATCCGCTTGTCGTTTATCAGCCGGCGGAAGACGGAAAAGAAGAGGTTCTGGGCGGAATCGGCGAGGAGGACCTTGTTTATATTGTTCTTCCTTATATTAAAAGCGCCAGAGAGGGTGTCAAAAGACTGGGCAGTCTGCTGGAGCAGTATGGTACATACGAGATGAACGGCATTGCATTTCAGGACCACGATGAGATCTGGTGGCTGGAGACGATCGGCGGCCATCACTGGATGGCAGTGAAAGTGCCGGATGACCATTATGTGGCCATGCCGAACCAGCTTGGCATCGACCATTTTGATCTGGAGGATGCACTCGGCGGGCAGAAGGAATATATGTGCTCAGCAGACTTGAAAGAATTTATTGAAACATATCATCTGGATCTTTCTATGGATGGAAATTTTAATCCGCGCGATGCCTTCGGAAGCCACGATGATTCCGATCACGTTTACAATACACCGCGTGCCTGGTTCATGGAGCGCTATCTGAACCCGCACACGAAAAAATGGGACGGACCGGATGCCGATTACACACCGGTATCCGACGATATTCCGTGGATGATGGTTCCGGAGAAGAAGATCACCGTAGAGGATGTGAAATACGTACTGTCCTCCCACTATCAGGGAACACCGTACGACCCGTATGCCGCATACGGCGATAAATCGTGGAAAGGGGCATACCGCTCCATCGGTGTCAATCGGACCGATTTCCTTTCTGTCATCCAGATGCGCCCGGTTCTTTCTGTTGACAACCGTAAGCAAATGTGCTATGTTATGATTACAG
>OLWB01000443.1_pt1 | contig 43120 bp, 24 predicted proteins | sample 1673331 | NCBI WGS metagenome assembly OLWB01 (sample SAMEA3178943, study PRJEB25190) | human gut metagenome | biome: human gut; feature: human-associated habitat; material: faeces | place: Austria | collected 2013
CAAATTGTATAATGTGACGCGGGAGCATTACATTTGCAATAACAACACCATTAATGCTGTCCTTACATCTTACTTTAACAGTATTATTTTCAAATGTTACATACCCAGTGTTTCCTACAGGCGTCCAATTATAACTCAACACTTCACATGGTGTAAAAATTGCCCTAGCAAAACGACCATTATCCGGAACATTACATAGTATTTGGTCGGTGTTTCCGCCTGTCAAATTTCCAGCTTTATAGATCATTATCATTGCGACATTCTTATTAAATGTTATTTCAATTCCGGCATTCGAATGTGAATCAAACTCTAATTCAGAATTTAGCTGCGTAATAGCATTAGCATTTGCTTTCATCTGCTTATCAATAATATCCATGTTATCATTCTGCACATCGACATCGTAGAAATCTGCTCCGTCCGGTTTTATTAATCCGTAGTTCGTTGTCTTTGTTGCCATCTTTATTCTCCTTTCAGAACAGTATTTCTAACCTGTTCATGTGTGTATTTTTTCAAATAATCATGTGTAAATGCATGTAATGTTTCGTGCTGGTTGTATCGTAACCCTATGTCCATTGTCATGTTCATCGGAACAATTTCATCCATTAACTTTTCAAAATCTGCATACATTTGTTTTCTGGTCAGTTCAACCAGGCATTTTAGTTCCATTTCTTCTGGCAATACTACCAGTGTATAATTTCCATTGCCCAGTAGATTATTTAAGCGATTTAAGAGATCGTTGTATGTATATGGATAATCGTCGTACCATTTTATTAGCACTCTAAATCTTCGATCTTCCAGGCTATCTGTATCCTGCGGCTGTATTTTTAGGATTTTTTCTCGTCTCGATATTCCGTATTCGGTTGCTGTGCGAATACAAGTATCAAGATCTCTATCCCTTATTTCTTTTTCCAGGCGTTGCCCAACCTTTTCTTCTGCTGCATAAATTGCCATGATTTCATCTATGTTTTCTATTGCTGCCGGGATTTCTAACTGCATGACACCGCCCCCTTTATTGGTATTACATTTTCTTGCAACGTAATGTTTTCAGTACCGCCATTTATGAGTACGTTTGTTACGTCTGTAATTCCGTCAATATTGTATATCGCGTTTTCTATTGCTGCCCTTCTCACAATAATCGAAGTTGTATCAACCCATGTTTTTCGCAGTGATAACATATATTCTTCGATCGCATCTTCAATCTGCGTTTTCAAACCTTCTGCTGAGTATCCAGTATCGTAAGTCGCTACTGCTGATACATTTACTGTATACTCATTTACGGTTGATATGATCACAGCATGACCTATCGGAGCAATTCCAATTCCTTCTCCATGATTTTGTACCGGATCTACTTGCTTCTGTACTGAATCTATCAGCTCCTTCGATGCTTTTCTGTATTCATCTGATATGATAACAGTTGATATACTGCTGCCTTTTCTCCTGTATGTCTTTTCTCCACCAACTCCATCGATCGCTTCTACTTCTTCTTTGTAGTATGCTTTGTTTCCTGCAAACGGTTTAATTCCAAAAGAATCTTCTATTCGCATCCTGTAAGATTCTTCATCTTCTTCGTCTGTTCCTGGAACCAATAATTTCGTCAACTGTGCATCTTCTAACTCGTCGATGTCGTCCAGGCACATAAGATCTCCGGTCCATCCATTTGGTTCTGTTCCTGCATCTTCACATTCCAGTCTATACTTATGTTCTTCTTCATTGATCACATCTGTTACAATGTAGTTGTAATCATCTCCGCTGAATTCCGTTCCAATCGGTACAGTTGCATTAAATACACCTTCAAATTGTGCTGGTGTTGCTTCTTCTATGTACACACCTTTTTCTTGTCCGAATCTTACCAAATGATCCAGATCAGCAGTGTCGCTGTACTGATTATCAACAAGTGCCGACAATTCTGTATATACTTCTTCCAGTCTTGCTCCGTGTTTTGCACATGAGTGATAAATTAGTGATCCCTCAGATGTATCCAATCCATCTGGCATTTCTTCCATCATTTCTTCCATGATCACATCCATTGTCATATCTTCATACATCTATATTCATCTCCTCATCTCCATACTCTGTTAGCAATCTGAATTTTATATTCATTGTTTCTTTGCTTCTGTCTACTTCAAGATCTGTTATGCCTGTGATATAGGCATTCGGTTCCAAGCATTCTGTTATGAGTCGATTTATCTCGCTTTTTACATATTCATCAGAATGCGTATATCCTATCAAATCATTGATTTCTGATCCGTATTCCCACGAATACTGCACAAAACGATATCTTTCAATTTTAATTGTAAAATACGCCCATACAGCTAACGCTCTTGCTCCTTCTGCTATTTTCCCATTTAGTTTTCCAGAAGAGAAATCAATATCATATTCTTTCGGATAATATTCAATTTCTTCTTCCTCTTCTAATACTTCAAGTTCCTCTTTTGATATTAATTCTTTTATTTCAAATACATCTAATACTTTTTTCTTAGATATAGATGATCCTGTTGAGTATCTATCATTTATTGATATTTCAGCACTTCTTATATAATCAATATCAGAACTTGTCATAAATCCTAGTTTACTCTTACCATTTATTACAAAAGTTTTAACTATTTTATATGGATTAGTTTTAACTTCTCTAATTAATAATAATCCTCTTCTAGCTCTTGATGATTTTTCCATTTCTTCTAATTTTATTCTTTTAGCAGTTCCTTTATTTGTAAATACAGCGATATATTCATCATTTTTATTAAATAAGCATCCTGATACTACTATATCATCTTTTAAATTAATAGACTTAACACCTGACGCTTTTATTCCAGAAATAGGAACTTCTTCTATATCATACCATAATCCGTAACCATTTTCTGTTGAAATTAATACTTCTTTATTTTTAGAATTAATAGCATTTACAACTTCATCATCATCTTTTAATTTAATACATGTTACTGCCTTTGAATATCTTTGAAGTTTAAACTCTGATAAATTAGTTCTTTTTATCATACCATTTTTAGTAAATATAGTAATAATATCATTTGTTTCAAAATTAGTTACTGGTATACATCCAATTATTTTTTCTTCTGATTTTATAGTTCTAATATTACTTATATGTTTTCCTAAATCTTTCCATTTTGCATCTGGGATTTCATGAACTGGAACATATAAATAATTACCTAAATTAGTAAATAAAAGTACTGTATCTAATGTATTTAGTTCATATAAACCAAGTACATAATCATTATCTTTTAATAAAGTATCTTCATTCTTACTAGATTGATAACTTCTACTTGATACTCTTTTTATATATCCTTCTTTTGTTATAACTACTATTACATCTTCTTTTTGAATCATATCTATTGCATCTATTTTTATTTCAGATACTTCATCTTTAATAACTGTTTTTCTTTCTGTAGCATATTCTTTCTTTATATCTAATAATTCTTTTTTCATTTGTTTAAATAATATCTTTTCATTAGATAAAACTGAGTTTAAGAATTCTATTATCTGTTCTAATTTTGCTCTTTCTTCTTCTAAAGCTACTACATCTGTATTAGTTAAACGATATAATTTCATATCTACTATTGCAGTTGCTTGTTCTATAGTAAACTCAAATTCTTTTACTAAGTTATTTATAGCATCCATTCTATTATTACTTTTTCTAATGCAAGCAATTACTTCATCTAATATACTCATTGCTTTTAAATAACCATCTACTATATGCATTCTTGCTTTAGCATGTTCTAAATCAAATTTACTTTTTCTTATTGTAACTTCTTTTTGATGAGCAATATATGCATCAATTATATCAACAAGTCCAACAAGTTTTGGTCTTCTATTAACAATAGCAATCATATTAAAGCTATATGATATTTGCATATCTGTATTTTTAAGTAAATAATTTAAGATAAGTTCACTATTAGCGTCTTTCTTTAAATCAATTGCAATTCTAAGATCTCCTCTTGCTGTTTCATCTCTAGCATCTACTATTCCATCTATTTTCTTTTCTATTCTAATATCATTTATTTTCTTAACTAAATTTGCTTTATTTACTTCATATGGAATTTCTGTAATAAGTATTTGATGAACTCCCTTTTCCTTTATGATTTCATATTTACATTTTACATTTATTTTTCCTTTACCAGTTCTATATGCTTCTTCTATATTTTTCTTTCCTTCAATTGTTCCACCTGTTGGAAAGTCTGGTCCCTTTACTATATTAAATATTTCTTCAAAAGAACAATTTGGTTTATCTATTCTGTAAACTGTTGCATCTATTACTTCACCTAAATTATGTGTTGGTATATTAGTTGCATATCCAGCACTTATACCTGTTGAACCATTTACAAGTAAATTAGGAAACTTGCAAGGAAGTACTGTTGGTTCTACTCTTGTATCATCATAGTTAGGAGCCATATTAACAGTTCCTTTTTCAATATCTTTAAGTAGTTCACCTGCTATTTTAGATAATCTTGCTTCTGTATAACGCATAGCAGCTGCTGAATCTCCATCCATAGATCCATTATTACCATGCATATCAATATATGGAGTCATCATTTTCCAATCTTGACTCATTCTAACCATTGCATCATATATAGATGAATCACCATGTGGATGGTAATTACCCATTATTTCTCCAACTGCTTTGGCACTTTTTCTATATTTTTTATCATATGTATTTTTACTTTCATACATTCCATAAAGTATTCTTCTTTGAACAGGCTTAAGTCCATCTCTTACATCAGGAAGAGCTCTATCTTGAATTATTTCTTTAGCGTATGATGCAAATCTATCCCCCATTATTTCTTCAAGGGCATAATCATGTATTCTTTGTATTACTTCTTTTGTTTCATCATTTTTCTTTTTCATTTAAAGCACCTCCTATATCTTATAATCATCTTCCAAAGAAAATTCTACATTTTCTTCTATCCATTCTTTTCTAGGATCAACATTATCACCCATAAGTACTGATACTCTTTTTTCTGCAAGTGCAGCATCAGTTATCTTAACTCTAATTAATAATCTATGTTCTGGATCCATTGTTGTTTCCCATAACTGTTCAGCATCCATTTCACCAAGACCTTTGTATCTTTGTGTATCAATTGGTTTTCTTGTCTTTGTATATTCTTTTAATTCATCATCATTATAAGCATACACTACTTCATTTTTAGCAAACTCTATTTTATAAAGTGGTGGTGTTGCGATATAAAGTCTTCCTTCTTCTATAAGTGGTCTCATATATCTATAGAAGAATGTTATTAAAAGAACTTGTATATGTGATCCATCAACATCGGCATCGGTCATTATTATTACTTTATCATAATTACAATCTTTAATATCAAAATCTGTCCCAACACCCGCACCTATTGTATAAATAAGTGTATTAATTTCTGCATTTTTATATGCTTCTTCTATTTTTGCTTTTTCTGTATTAAGTACTTTACCACGAAGAGGTAATATTGCTTGATATCTTCTATCTCTTCCTGTTTTAGCAGAACCTCCTGCTGAATCACCCTCTACTATAAATAGCTCATTTTTAGATGAATCTTTCTTTTGTGCAGGAGCAAGTTTATCACTAATATTTTTTTCTTTTTTTGTTCCGCTTGCTTTTCTAGCAGCCTCTCTTGCCTTTCTAGCTGCTTCTCTTGCGGCTTTTCCTTTTAATGCTTTATTTAATATTGTAACTGCTACTTCTTTATTTTCTTCTAAATAAAATCCAAACTTTTCAGAAACTACGTTTTCTACTACAGTTTTAGCAAGTGGTGTACCTAGTTTACCTTTTGTTTGTCCTTCAAACTGAAGTAATGCTTCTGGAATTCTAAGTGATATAACTGCGGTTAAACCTTCTCTTACATCAGGTCCTTCTAAGTTTTTATCTTTTGCTTTTAAGTATCCATTATTTCTAGCATATTCATTAAATACTTTTGTTAATGCTGTTTTAAATCCTACCTCGTGTGAACCACCATCACTTGTTTTAACATTATTAACAAATGAAATAATGTTTTCATTATATGTATCTGTATACTGCATTGCAATTTCTACTTCAATTTTATCTTTTTCTCCAGTAAAATGTAATACATTATGAAGTGTATTTTTTCCTTCATTCATATATTCTGCGAATGACTTAATACCATTTTCATAATGATATTTTACTTCTTTTTTATCTTCTTCATCTATTACTTCTACTGAAAGACCTTTAAGTAAGAAGGCAGATTCTTGCATTCTTTCACATATAGTTGTAAATGAGAAGTTTGTAGTAGAAAATATTTTATCATCTGGCATAAATCTAACAGTAGTACCAGTTTTATTAGTAGGACCAACCTTTTTTAAAGGACTATCTACTTCTCCACCATTTTTAAAACTGATTGTATATTCTGCTCCATCTCTTCTAGATGTTACTATCATCCATTTTGAAAGTGCATTTACAACAGATGCACCTACACCATGAAGTCCACCAGATACTTTATAGTTTCCTTCTTCAAACTTACCACCAGCATGAAGTATTGTATAAATTACTTCTACTGTACTTTTACCTGATTCATGCTTTCCGACAGGAACACCACGTCCATCATCTGAAACACTAACTGAACCATCTGAATGAAGAATTATCTTAATATTTTTACCATATCCATTCATTACTTCATCTATTGAATTATCTACTATTTCCCATACAAGATGGTGAAGTCCTCTTTTATCTGTTGAACCAATATACATACCTGGTCTTTTTCTTACTGCTTCAAGACCCTCTAGTATTTTAATTGATTTTTCATTATATTCTGCCATAAATAAAACTCCTTTACTTTTCACTATAAGTGATTATAACACATTTTTCCCTTTAAATTCAAGGTATTTTACATTTTGTTTATGTAAAGAAAAAAGGTTTATTATTAAACCTTTATTATTCTTCTCCAACATTTGTATAACTAACATTTATATTAACTTCATCAGATGAATAACTTACTATATATACATTATTGTCTTCAGTTACATATGCATATCCTGTTCCATCATTTTTAACAGTTATACCAAATGGTTTTAAAATCTCATTAAATGTTGCTGCTTTTACTGCAAAACTGTATTTTGTATATTCTTTATCATCTATTGTTTGAGATTCCTTAACAGTATTTTTATCATCTATATTTATACCTTTTAGAAATAAATCTGTATTAGTATAATCATATTTTGGTTTTACACTAACTGTTTTACCTAAAACATCAGTTACTTCTGTTTTGTTATCTTTTATTTTAGCAACATACGATGCATTATTATCATTAAAACTTATTGTATATTCTTTATTTTCTTTATTTAAAACAACATAGTTTTCATTAAATGAATCTGTACGTATTGATACCTTTGTTCTATAACTTTTTACTTTATCTATTTTAGTATTATTTGCAGCTGAATTTAAATCATCTACCTTACTATTTCCAAAAAATAACAAAAGTAATATACATAGAAATAAACACGCTATTAATATAATTATTCTTTTCGTTGGTATTGTTTTCATTTTTACCTCCATTATTCTGCAGTACAAGTTAAACTTGTATTAGTCTTTTTATTATTTATAGTTGTATTAGTTGAAACCATGTTACATGTCAATAAACCAGAATTATCATTTGCTACTGTAAGATTTGTGTTATTATAAAATAAATAATCATCTACAGATGTAACTGTACTTGGTATTGTAACAGATTTAATATTATTACTTTGGAAAGCATTCATACTTATTTGAGTTATTCCTTCATTTAATGTTAAATTTTGTATATTTAATGACCCAAATGAATTTCTTCCTATTTTCTTAACACTTCCATATATATTTATTGTTTTTTCTGGTGTTGCATCCAATCCTTTAAATCCATCTTCTAATATTTCTTGTGATTTCGAAGAATTTTTACCAATATTTAAATTTGAAACAATTAATTTATTAAACATAGTAGAATCCATACTTGCTACTCCATCACCAATATTTAATGTATTTACAACTCTATTACCTAAAATAGAATTTCCTATTGTAGTAACAGAATCTGGAATCGTTATTTCATTAATTGTATTCTTTGCTTCTGAATTTAGATAAAAAGCCATATTAGATATTTTTTGTAATCCCTCATTAAGATTAATACTTTTAAGTGGCACTCCAGTAAATGCTTTTGAACCTATCTCTGTTACACTTCCAGGAATATCTATACTAAGTAATCCTGAATTTGCAAATGCATCCTCATCAATTAATGTTAAACTATTTGGAAGTTTTATATCTGTTAAACTTGTATCAGACTCAAAGGCATAACCATTTATACTTGTAAGTTTTTCTGGTAAAGTAACAGATGTTATTGAACTATCATTTGAAAAACCACTATAAGGGATTGAGTATACATTATTTTTTATTACAACTTTTTCTAATGATGTAAATCCACTAAATGACGCCTGATCAATAACTTGTTCTGTTTGAAGAGTATCACTACCTATAGTCAAATCTTTTAGTGTCGATTTTATACCAGAAAATGTACTAGAAGTAATCTTAAATCCACCACCTGTATTTAATGTTGCTACTGGTGTTCCAGAGAACACATTACCAACAGTTGTTAAACTGTCTGGAAGATTAACACTCTTAAATGCATTATTACCAAAGCAATAATTATTAAGAGTTTTTATTCCCTCATTTAATGTTAATTTACTAATATTATTTGCTATAAAAGCATTTTCGCCTATAGTTTCTACTGATCCTGGAACATTTAATGCAGAAATACTATTTCCAGCAAAAGATGTTGAACCAATACTTGTAACTGAGTCTGGCAATGCTAATGCCAAAATTGAATTGCTTACAAATGAATTATCACCCAAAGTTTTTATTGTAGGAGAAATTATTAGTTTAGATGATATACTTTTTTGAGCAAAACCAGCAGTTGATATACCAGTAACTGTCTTACCATCTATTTTTGTTGGAAGAGCCCATACATTATCTTTATATGATGATGGTGCTGTAGACTTAAATCCACTTATGTTTACTGTTCCATCTGAGTTTTCAGTTGTAGAATATAAACTTTCATCTATATAATCTTTACATATTTTATTATATTCTTCTTCACTTATTGTTCCATAATCATATATATGTTCATTACAAACATATTTAATAGTTCCATCATCTATATAATCTTTAATATTTTCAACAGTTGTTAAATCAACTCTAATTACAGGAGTTATGTAAAATGGTGTTCCAGATTCACTAAATCCAAATGTTGATTGCATTGAATTTTGCATTAGATAATAGAATGTATTTTCACCCATTATCAAACATGGCATATATGTTGACGATGGACAAATATTTAATCCATTTAACAATGCATTGTTATTTTCACTAAGTTCAACTGTGTTCATTATTCTTGCTTTTAAACCTGTAAAATCAAACGTTGAATTTATATTATATTTTGCTTCTGGTTTTGGAATTTTATCACTCCAAGTCTCAGTTATTGTATTAATATAATTTACTAAGGCTCCATCAGCTGACCCATTATTATTCTCTAGTGCCTTACCATAATCATATACTCCAGTATTTTTGTATACTAATTCATATTTACCTTCATCTGTATTTCCATGAAGTACAAGCCACGCATAACATGTATCTGATTCATTATCACACAATTTATAATTAATTGGATCAAAATATACTACTTCATTTTCTTCGTATTTAGGAAGCTTACTTGGATCTATAGTACTTGTTGTTCCACATTTATCACTTTTTTTAGCACTCCATTTACCATCATTATAAATAACATTATATTCATTAATACATAGATTTGCACCTACTACTCTTTTGTCATTTATTGTAACTGATCCACTTTGTGGTTTATTTTTTACAGTTACTGAACTTAATTCATTTACACTGTAAACAGATTGACCTGACTTAAAAAAAGATTTATATTTGCTTGAATCTAAATCAGAGAAAGTCATATTTTGATTTACCGCTCTTGCATATAACTGTCCTGATTCGATAGATGTTTGTCTCTTACTATTTTCAATAACATCTAATACTTTTGGTACTGCTACTACGGCAATAACTGAAATTATTATAATAACCGCAAGTAATTCAATTAATGTAAACCCTTTATTTTTATCATCTAACTTTTTCATAAATTCCTCCTAGTATTACATTATAAGTATAAAATACAATCAAAAATCAGTCAATATAAAAAGAGTTCAAATGAACTCTTTTTACACTTTTCTTGATAGTTTTCTTTGCTCTTTAAATGCGAAGTATAAACCAAGAATTATTGATACCATCGCAACTATATAAATTATATATTTTATTTGATTTACTCCTGTTTGGATTGTTATTATTAAATATGCTAATGCTGATTCTATTACTTTTCTCTTTTCATTAGTATTTTCTAAGATATTTCCATTTACTTTTCCATCTTCTGTTATTGTAAATTCTATATCTTTATTATCACTACTTACTAGTTTATAACTTCCTTCTTCAAGATTATTTAAATATATTCTTCCTTTTATTGAAGTCATTTCACTATTATTTGATCCTGTAATATATCTACCTACTTCTTCATCCTTTTCCATATTTAATAATTTATATTCATTATCTACTTTCTTATACAAATTATATGTATTTTCTGTTGATAACTTACTTCCATCACTCATTTCATATACAATTATATTTTTTCCATTTTGATTTATATTCAATACTTTTTCTATTGTATTTATTATACTTGCACCTATACTCTCTGATGGAGCTGAATCAATTATTGTAAGTGTTCCATTCTTAACAAAACTATAATCTCCATATGTTATTGTATGTCCATTTAAATATAGATTTATAATTTTATTTTCTGGTACTATTATATCTTCAGTTAATTCTATATCTTTATATATTACTATATTTGATTCTGTATTATCTTTAACTGAATTAATTGCTGTTTGTAAACTAGTAAAGTTAATTCCATTTACCATTGCTACTCTTTCATCATCAGCAATTACAACTAAATAACCAATCTTTTTATTGTTTGTTGTATCATCGCTTATAGAAAGTTTATAACCCGGTTCTATTTCTGTTATTGTTCCAGAAACAGGAGCAGTACCACCAATTAATTTACCATCATATAAATTAAATGTTCCTGCATTATTTACAGCATATTTTGATCCTTGAATTACTGGACTTGTAATACTTATTACTCCACCTTTTTCACCAATATTCAATACACCTTCATCATTATATATGCACTCTGTACTACCTGATGTATAGTTACCACTAGTTATATTTAAAGTACCTTTATATCTATTATTAAATACCCTATTTGAACTATTAACACTATTTAACGTTGAATTAGAAACTGTTAGTGTTGAATTATTACTTATATATGCAGTACCTGATAGAGTGTCTATAATACTACTACCACTATTATTATTTAATACAAATCCTTTTGCAGTAGCATTTTGAATTTTCAACTGACCAGTATTAATTATTTTGGATAATATACCTCCAGTTATATTTGTAATTTTATTATTTGTTAATCCTGATACTGTTCCACCAGTCACATTTACTGTCCCTGCATTTTCAAAGGAATTCATAATACCAGAATTTTGAGTAAATATTCCACTAGAAGAGTTTGTACCTGATATTGTTCCTCCATTATTATTAATATTACCATTGTTTGTTACTGCAAAGTCACCACCAGTTATTTCCATAGTTCCATTATTTTCTATTGGAGACTCATAATCTATCTTGCCTGATGACACATTATCAATCATAGTTACTGAACCATTATTTATGAATGGTATATTAGATGTATAAATATTTTTACCATTTATATCAAACGTCATATTCATATTTTCATTAACAATTCCACCATCAATTTTATTTGTATAAATCCATACATTATCAAGTAATTGCAATGTATCATTATTTGATATCTCATTAACTGCAGACCTTATATTATTATATTCTTTATTACTTGTCATATTTTTTATAACTGGTGTATTAGCTAAATAATAGCCATCTGTTGATACTTTAACATTATATCCATTTTCAACTTCTATTGGTTTTGAAATATTTTTCTTTACAATTCCATCATAGAAATATAGATTTAAATATGTAGCAGTAATTCTACCACTAATCATTGGATCTGTTATTGAAACATTAGAGTCCCCTTTTATACCCAAAGTTACATTCATATCGCTCTGATTTTTCATAGTTGAAATAGAACCTGCAACTGTTCCAGATTTAATAATTACTGTTGGAGTAGATGTATATGAATACATATCATAAATGCTTGATAATGTTCCTGATTCCATTGTAACTCTGCTTACACCTACAATATTATTTACAGTTGATGAAGTTATTGAAACTCCTGATTGATATCCTTTTATATTTCCATCTATTTCAGTATTATTTAGAGTAATATTATCATAATCCGAAAGGATAACGGTATCTACTGCTCCACTATAATTTCCACCTTCAATTGATAATTTTAATCCTCCACTATATGATGAAAATTTTGGACTAAACTTACCACAATTTACACTACTGTAATAAGAATTACAGTTTAATATATTGTACTTTTGATTTTTCATTTCAACATTCTTTAAATTAATTGTATTCCCAACATGTTTACTTTGCATAAATATACCATTATAAGTATTTATTGTTGCACCATCTACTTTTACTGTTGTTTCTGGATTAATTACGGTTAAGAATTTTCCAAATTTAAAATTGAAAATTCCTCCTATTATTTCTACACTCTTTGCGTCATATGTTCGAATTAATCCAAATTCAGTTGCATCACTATCAGTTGTAGTCTGATTGCTAAATCTAGGGTCTCTAGTAATATTTGTATTATTTAAAATAAGCTGTCCAGTTAAAATATCAAGAGAATGTAATTCATCATCAGCCATATCATAATATTTAGATGTTATATTTGAATTACTAATATTTAAAATTGGGCTATTAGAACCATAATTTTTAATAATACATCCATAAGACGATGATGTTATTGTTACACCTGTTATATTCATATTTGATTCATTTTTTATTAAACCAACATATTCAATAGTACCTTTATTTAGTGTGAAATCTTTAGTATTAGTTATTGTTGATGATGATGGTATTGTAATATTATTTGCTGTAAATGTAGAACTATTTGTTATTGGTCCAGTAATATTATCATTTTCAGAAACAAGTATACCATCATTAGTTAATGCATCACTACTTATAATTTGTGAATTTGAAATATTTATAGTACCATTATTTGTTATTGACTTACCACTAGTGTTTATTTTTATAGAATCAACTGTTGCTGTTCCTGAGTTAAATATTACACTATTTGATGATGTTTTACCATAAGAATTGTATAAAATTGATTCTTTAATATTTAATTCACCATTTACTTTATTACTTATCATTTCACATTCAACTGTACTTTCAATATATATTTTATTCAATTTTAATATTCCAGAATTATCGATAACATTACTTCCACCAGTATTATATATACCGCCATCATCAATTGATGGTGTTGTTTCATTATAATTACTATTTGTTATTGTTAACTCTCCTAAATTTGAAAGGAATAAAGCATTATTTTCATTTATTTTATAACCATTTACATCTATAGTAACATTTAATCCTTCTGGAACTACAGTTGCTTCAGCACTAGCAAGCGTTGAAATTTCACTTATTACTTGTATAGTATTACCATCTGTTGCTTCATCTATAGCCTTTTGTAAAGTACTATATTCTTTTTCAGTATCAACGTTTCTTGCAACCATTGTTTCTTTTTCATCTTTATGTAAATATTTTGAATTATCTACTTGAATTACAGTATATTCATCTTCAGTGTCATACACATTTCCATCAATTGGTGTTGTACCTGTGAATATTCCATCGTAGAACTTAAATACCGTTTTTGAACCAGTTTTTATACCCGCAGTTGTACCTGTTATTTCAGGATTAGAAATTGATACATTTAAACTTCCATCATCGTTAGTATCACCTTTAATACCGAAAGTTATAGTATTTTCACTAGTATTTCGTATTGCAATTCCATCTGCAGATGTATATGTTCCACTAATTATATTAACATCACCAGTTGTAGTAGAATAAATTGCGCTATTTCCTGAACTACTAACATTTGAACCAGTTACTGTTATATTTGCCGTTCCCGTTAATTGGAATGGTACACAAGCAGCAACATATTTACCACCATTTACTATAACATTTCCTTTTTTAAAGTTTAAAATACCATATGTTGATGTTACCATTGATGTTGATGTTATATTATTATTATTAAATATTGCACTATTACCATTATTAGTAAAGACATTATAATTATTAGTACTAAATACATTATTAGTAAACTCAATAGAATTATCATTTGTTCCAATATATTTTAATGAAGAATTTAAGTCATGAATTTTTGCAATTCCTGAATTATAAATCAAATTATTTGCTTCACTATAATTACCACCAGAAACATCAACATTTCCATTTGCACTTGTTTTTATGGCATATGATGTTTTAAAAGTTCCTCCTGTAATATTAGTTATTCCATCAGAATAAACTGCAATATATCCTACTTCAAAATTTCCATCATTTATGTTTGTTGTTGCATCGCTAGAAGTATATATAATATTATCTGTATCATTACTAATATTTCTTATAGAGAATGTACCACCAGAAACATTTAGTTTAGAATTATTAGTTATAAATCTCATTGGCTTACTTGTTTTATAATTACCACTGAAATTATGAACAATTGAACCAGAATTGAAATTCATATTACCATTGTTTATAAATGTATTTATATTGCTATAATAACATTTTAAATTAATTCCATTATTTTCCAATGTTCCATTATTTTCTAATAAACTTTCTCCATAAACTCTACTAATTTCTAAAGAAGAATCAGACGTTTTCAATTTTAATGTTCCATTATTTACAATCAATGGATTTTGTTTTTTATAATATACTATTTTTTTGTCATCTAAATTTAATTCTATATTTTTATTAGAATCAACTGTAGAATTCAAAACCGTATATATATCTTTTATTATTTTTATTTTTGTTTGATTGTTATCGCTATTAACGTTTTCTATTGCTTCACTTAATGTTTTATATTTAGTTTCTCCAATTTGAGCAACATAATCTTTATCAATTATTTTATTTAATGATATTTTATTTATGTCATTAGTATTTGAATAGTCAACATCATAACCATTAGGAACTAAATTTATTGGAGCATTTATTACTTCTTCATTATCACTTATAAGAGTTCCATCATAATAATTTACAATTGACTCATTAATAGTTTCAATACTATAGTCAATAGTGTCAATAATAATATTATCACTACTAACAGTTTCATCATCACTTCCAAGATTAATAGTTGAACCTTTTCCATAAATTCCTTTTTTGTAATTTAAAATTTTAAATCCATCATTTAAATTTAGTGTTCCTTCATTTGTTACTGCTGTAAGATTACTTTTTGTTGATGTCATAGTAGTATTTCCAGCTGTAAGTATACCTAAATTTTGAATTGTTCCATCAGCAAATTGTGTATTATTTATATTTGCATTTCCTCTATTTGATAAAATACCATTAATTTTAGAATTATTATATTTAAACTCTCCACCAGCGTAATTAGTTATATTCATTGCAGTTACATTTTCTTCTATAGTCATATTTTTAGAGTTTTCAATTTTTGTATTAACCATATCCATATTTTTCATTGTTACTGTACTATTTAAGTTTTTAAACAAAGGCATTGATTGAATAATTACATTATCCATATTTAATGTACATGAATTGAAATCAATACTATTTATAGTAGAATCTTTTATATCTATAGTACTACTACCATTATATATATCTCCTAGTGTAGAATTATTAATTTCTACTTTTTTATTTGTATTTGAACTAACGGTTCCTTCAATATAACTATTATTAATCTTAATATCCTTTTTGCCCATTGAATACGAATTTTTTATTCCATTATCTATCGCTTGTGAACCGTATATATTTGAATTATTTATTTCAAGCATTCCTTTTTCACTTAATTTAAACGCATAAGAGCTAGTTGATGATGGTACAATAATTGATGAATTATTTATAGTTAACTTATAAATAGATGAATCTATTATTGCAGATGAATAATTATAATCCCTTATGATAACATTGTCTAATGTTAAGTCTGAATTACTTTGATTATATATAGAACCACCAACAAATGTATAACCTTTAATATTATTTTTCTTAATACTTTTTGTATATAATGAATAATTACTTGTTGATGCAATTGTTCCAGAACCTTCTACAATTTCACCTGTTTCTCTGTTATTAACACCATAAGCATATGCTCGAACATATCCTCCATTACCTATGCTCAATTTTCCATAATTATCTACGCCTGAAGATGAAGTTGAATTATCCTTTGTATAAACTAATGTTTTTTCAACACTCAAATATGCACCTTCATTATTTTTTATAGCACTACTTGCAGAACTATAAATTGATGAAACATAATCACTATCAGATAAAGTTGGTATATCAATTTTCGAATTAATTTCGTTTATCCTTAAACTTATTTGTGTTCTTGGTAGACATATTTTTAAATAATATTCTCCGATTTTCGTTGGTTTTAACTCGAAATTAAATGTTTGAGCTGCTGTTGACGTTCTAACAAATCTTTTTTGAACATCAAAACTAGATTCATTTACATTTTTATCACTACTCAAACCAATAGTTACATAACCAAATGAACTAGATGCTTTAGGGAGTGTTATCGTTCCTACTATAGATTTATATTTACTGTCAAAATTTATTTTATAATTTGAAAAAGTTGAATTCATATATGTTTCTTTAGAACTAATACTTATATTTCCATAACTAAATGAATTATAACTACACTTTTTCGTACTTGTTGAGTTGTTGCAAAAGATTGAAAAATCAGATGTATCATATTTTACAGTTTTAAAATCAGATATTTGACTATTAAAATCTTCTATACGATTAGCATAAGTTGGAACATATTTAGAATCTGTTACTTTTAAACTACCATTATTTGTAATAACTGGATCTGAAGATGTTGTTGTCAAAGTGTGACCATTTAAATCTAACTCAACACTTTTAGTACTTTCAATCTGCAATGAATTACTTATATTTAAATCCTTTATCAATTGAACAGTATCAACTTCTTTATTTAATGTAGTAGTAACACCATCATATCTTATGTAATCATTAGTCTTATCATCGTCATTTAAATATGTAATACCAATTTCAAAACTATCTGCATTCGTGTCTGATACTGGAAGATTTCCATCTTTTTCATAAGCAAATTGTAAATAATATATATTACCCTTTTCCAAAACTTTTGAAATTGTACCAGAAGAAGACTTATTACTTGTAACAAGTAAACTATCTTTCGAATAACTTGAGCTATTATTATAATTTATTTTTGTTAAACTATTTTTCATTAGATTAATGAATCCCATAGAATAATAATCATTTTTAGAAATATTATAATTTATATCTATTGGCATATCACTAGTAGCATTTGTTAAATCTATTTTTATATATGATATTGCTGTTGTATTTGCAATTCCTTTATTTTCATTAGTAAATACACCTTTTTCGCTATTATAAGTAAATCCATATGCAGGTTCATTTTTTACATAAATATAATCTAATGTCTCATCCTCATCATTTATTTCTGTTTCTTCTTCTTTAACATCTTCTTTTATTAAATCAGGAACAAGTCCATAATATAATGTTGTATTTTCTTCTTCACCAAGTTCTATATTAAATGGATCATTTTGTGTACCACTACCAGATGTTATTTTTACTTTAGGATTTAAATAAACTGTTGGTTTTAAAACATAATAATTGTTTGCTGCTGGCATAGTATATAGAGCTGTTATCATTGCTGCCGTGAATGATGGGAATGATGCACCATAAACTGGACTCATTGTCATAAGTGGTGATGAAAGATTTACACCCATCCAGTTATTATTTGATGAACAATCACCATATGTATTTGAATTTGAATCCATACATTTACTTCTGGTATTTCCTGAACCATTACCTGAAGCCATTACATAATCACTAGGATATGGAAGACCTACCTTACCAAACCATGTTGTCGTTCTATCAATTGAATCAACTGTAGGATAATTTGATGCATCAAAATTTGTCTTTCCGTTTTTATCTCCTCTTTCATAAGTATACATCTGATTTGGAGTTATATTTTGAGTATCATTTGTTATTGCTCCGGTATTCCATAAAACTGAATCAATCATCAATTTTGATGAATTACTTAAACCAATCGATGTAAAATCACAAGAAGAAGTAGATAAACCACCCGAACTTAAACAACTTCCACTTGTCTTGTTCCAATATAAACTATTATTGGTAACAATTTCAGTCCCAGAATCGTGAGTAACTTTATTGTTTTCATAACCTGGATTTAACAATTTCATTACAGCAGATTGTGACCATTCATTAACTCCATTTCCACTATTTACTTTTGAACTACTTGAATCCCAAACAATACCACTACCAATAGAATCATTTCTAACTATCTTTATTCTTTTTGCATAATTTCCATCAGCATCGGTTGTATTAAATATTCCTATTACTCTCCATAACTCATTATTAAATTTGACATAATTTTTAGTATCTTTACCAATAAACCTAAAATTTGAATCTACTGTTCCATCATCTGTTACATATGGAAGATTAGTATCAGTAGACTTATTACTATCATCAATTGTTCCTTTTAAATGAGATAATGTACCAATATTTATCATATTATCAGTCACAGGAATAAGTGAAATATTTTTTATATATGGATATGGTTTACCTTCGGGATTATAACTTGCAAAATGCACATAATACACGCTTCCTTTTGGAAGAACATATTTATAATCACGGAAATCATAATAATTACTATTACCGTTTATGTAATAGCTGTAATTTGAAAAAAATGACAACAATGTATTATTCATATTATTAATAATAAGTTCTTTTTTAGAATCTTTATTATTACTTGTTATATATATACTTGAATAACTGTTCAATGCTAAATTAAAATCTATTATTTTATCCGTTTTTGACTCTGTTAAATCAACCTTAACATATGAATCAAATTTTTCACCATAAGGTGCATTACTTGAAATTGAATATCGATCATATGAAGAATCATAACTATCAATTCCATAATAATTTGTTTTTAAACTTGTAGATAAATCTATATTTTCTTTATCTCCTATACCTACCACATCTATTGAATTAATTATAAATTGATCTTTTGAATCGTATTTCTTATAATCAGACTCAGAATAGCTATCATAACTTTTAAAATAATAAAATTGTATATAATATTTTTTACCTTTTTCTAATACCTGAGAATAATTGTATGGGCCTACATAATGTTGTATATTGTTATTAACGGATAAATATCCAAGTTCACTATAAGAAGCACTTGATAGTTTTGTATTGTCTTCTCTTATTACAATATTACCATAGTTGCTATAATATAAAGTATCAAGTGATGCATTAATTATTACTTCTTTATCTTCATCTTCATTTGTTAAATCAACTTCAATATATGAGAAAGCTGTTGTTCCATTTTGATATTGATTGTTTGATTTTAATGTTCTTGTTGTTTTGTCATATTCAAAACCATATGAATTAGATACAGTTTCAAGTACAGTATTTTCATCTACAACATATTTATTTATTTTTTGAAGAAACATGTCATAAATTGTAACCATATTAGTTTCATTTTGAGAATATGTAGTATAATCCAATCTTACATAATATTTCTTACCTTTAGTTAAATAAAATTTATAATTATCTCTCTTAGTAGTATCGTCTGTAGTTTTCGTTTGAGATATATTATTACCATAAGCATCATTTTCTCTTACAATTACTTCAAAGTTTCCATAATAAGTATCAATAGCATCACTTGAAATAAATAAATACTGATCATTCTCATATCCTGTTAAATCTATTACAGTATATGCTTTTACACTTTTACCTGGCTCTGAAGATAATGTATTTGTCTCACTATCGTAAGTAAATCCAGTATCATCTACATTACTAAATCCTTGCATTAGATTAGTATTTGTTGTCGTAGGTTCAGACAATGTTCCGCTATTTGTATCTTCAACAGCTTTATCTATTTTAGTATAATAAACACCTGTCCTAACTATTCTTGCTTCCGCATCTTCTAGTATTTTTAATGTTGCAACTTGTCTATTATCACTTGTTACTACACTTGCATTATATAGATATGGCTTATCGTTAACTTCACCTTCTATTGCAACATTTCCTGCTATCATTCCATCATAAAAGTTAAATCTTCCTTTTGTATTTTTATCTATATATTCATTTACAACACCAAATGTTCCACCATTTATATATGGTTTTGTTGTTGATACTACTAATTCATCTTCTAATTCACCTAGTGTTAGTACACCTGTTGTTTCATTTTTTAATGCTACTCCTGCATTATTTACTATACTTCCTGCTTCTTCAGCATTATCTTTTATTATTAAATTTCCACCATTATTTATTGTATATGTATCTTTTACTCCTGTTATTGTTTTTCCATTTATATTAAGAGTTATATCTTGTCCTTCTAATACTTCTACACTCTCTTTTGTATCTGTTACCATTTCTATTGTGCATTGGTTACTTGGACATGCTTTTATCGCTCTTTCAAGTGAGCTAAAGTTTTCATATAAATTTTCATCTTCAAATAGTTTATTTTCTCTTCCAATTATTCTTGCAACTATTTTTTCTTCAGTTTTAACTGTTATTTCTTTTGCTTCGCTTAAGTTTCCAGCAACATCTTCAGCAATTACTTTTATTTTATAATCTTTTCCTGATACTAAATCATTAAATGTATATGTACTATTTTTTTCTTCATTATAGTTTTCATTATATACTATTGTTGTTTCTAACAAATCATCTTTATATATATGTATTTGTTTCATTCCTGATTCATTATCTATTGTACTTACATTTATATCAAAACTTGTTCCTGATACATTTGTTTCATTTAATGAATTTATTATTGGTTTTATTTTATCTATATTTGTTATGTCATGTGATTCTGTTATACTATCTACATTTTCTTTTACCGATTTTGCTACTACTTTGCAGTTATAATCTATATCAAATGGTCCTGTATATTCTTTATATTCTCCTGTGTCTATTTTATATAGATATTTATAATCTTCATGACTTGATGTTATTGTTACTGTTACTTTATTGTTTGTCCACTCTGTTGGCACATGGCTTATACTTGGTTTTTCTATTTCTTCATATGAACTACGCAATATCATATTATCTATTACTGGTAAATTAAAGTCATATTCTTTATCATTTAATGTCCATGTTTTAAACAAATTATGTTCTTTTGTTGGATTCTCACTTGGTTTAGTTGCCTTTAATCCATATTTAACTTGTTCTTGTTTAAATAAGTTATCTCCATCCATGAACTTAACTGTATATTCATTTGCTTCATATACAGAATAAAGTGTTGTATCTTTTGTTATTTTTGTACTAAAGTCATAGGCTGTACCATTTTCTCCTAGTGACCAATATTTAAATGTGTGTCCAACTTTACTTGGATCTGTTTCTGGTTTTATAGCGACTTTATTATATTCTATAGTTTCATCTTCTATATATTTAGTGCCATTATCTATAAATGATACTTTATAATTATTTACACTATATACTGAGTAAAGTGTTATATCTTTTGTTATCTTTGTATTAAAGTCATATGCTACACCATTTTCATCTAGTGACCAATATTTAAATGTATAACCTTCTTTTATTGGATCAGTCTCTGGTTTTACTGCAATTTTATTATATTTAACTTTTTGCGTATCACCATATGCATTACCTTGGTCTATAAAGTTAACACTATATTCATTTATATCATACACTGCATATAATGTTATACCTTCAGTTATTAATGTATTAAAATCAAATTCTTCTCCATCTTGTGTAGTTGACCAATATTTAAATGTATAACCTATTTTTCCTTGGCTTTCTATTTTTTCTACTTTATTATTGTAATCTACTTTTTTAGTTGTTATTCTATTTTCATCATTAAATATTACTGCATTTTTTATGATTTCATATTTTGAATATAATTTTTTATTTTCTTTTATTTTAGTTGTAAAATCAAAATTTTTGTTATTTTCAGTCCATCCTGTAAATGTGTAACCTGTCTTACTTACAGTAGGAACTTCATTACTATTTATTGTATTATCATAATCTACCTTTATTGTTTTTATTAATTTATCATTATCATAAAATTCTACGTTATATTTATTTATTTCATATACTGAGTATAATGTTAAATTTTTTGTTACAGGTAAATTTAAATTATATTCTTCTCCATTTTCTTTTTCTGACCAATATTTAAATGTATAGCCTTCCATTGATACTTTTGGTGCGATTACTATTGAACCTGCTTCTAGTTCTTGTTTATCTATTTCTTTTCCTTTATCAATAAAAGTTACTGTATATTTATTAATATCATATACTGAATAAAGTGTTATATCTTTTGTTACTTTCGTACTTAAATCATAACTATCACCATTTTCTTCTAGTGACCAATATTTAAATGTATAGTATTCTTTTGATGGGCTTGTTGGAACTTTTATATTTCCTCCATATTCAATTTGTTGTTCATCATATTTTTCTTTTTCGTTTATAAATGTTACTGTATATTTATTGATATCATATACTGAATAAAGTGTTATATCTTTTGTTACTTTTGTATTTAAATCATATTCTTTTCCATTTGGTTCTTCTGACCAATATTTAAATGTATGTCCTTCTTTTGATACTTCTGGTGCATTTATGCTTCCATTTTCTTTTACTTTTTCTGTTTTAACTATCTTTTCGTTATCTACATACGTTACTGTATATTCTTTTATTTCTTCTGTTTGTCCATATAAAACCAAATCTTTTGTTACTTCATTATTAAAGTTATATTTATTTGTATATTTCTTATCTGTATACCATCCTTTGAAGTTTTTATTATCTACTTTTGGTTCTTTTATTTTTTCTCCTTCAAGTACAGTATCTTCTTTATATGTTTTTCCATCTAAGATATATACTATATTTTCATATATTTCTCCTTTTGTAGTTACTTTGTTTATATATGTTTTTGCTTCGCTTGTACTTTCTATATCAAGAGTTAAACCTTCTTCTCTTTTTTCTCCTGCATTTAATGTTATTCCTTCTAAACTTCTATTATATAAAACTCCATTTTTTTCTTCCCATGATGTATTTTTTTCTTTATTAAATGTTAATCCTTCTGGCACTTCATCTTTTACTACTGTTACTATACCTGATTTCTTCCCTGTATTTTGAATAGTTATTTTATATTTTACTTCACCAGTCATATTTTTAACATTTCTTAATGCTTGTTGTACTTTATCTAAGTTTCCATATTTATATGTTGTTGTGTTTCCACCATTTACTATTGTCATTTCTGTTATTTGTTTTTTTAATTCTATTTTATATGGTGTTACTTCTTTTACTATTATATTTAATTTTGATGATCCTGATATATTTGCTTTTTCTTCACTTACTTTTTCATATATATCTTCATCTATTTCTAAGTTGTATTCTCCTTCTTCTATATCACTAAATACATAATTACCATCTTCGTCTGTATATGTTTTCTTTATTGTTTCTCCATCTTTTTTTAGAGCTAATTCTATATTTGATACATTCATTGATTGTTCATCTTGTACATTTCCTGTCAAACTGTTATTTTTTACTTCTACATTTTGTACATTTAAATTTGTATATTTTTCTTCACTTACTTCTTTTATTTTGATTTTAGGTGTTACCTTGTATCCATTTGGTGCTCCCTCTAATTTCATAACAAGTTTTAATTCATTTTCTTTATTTACTTTTGCATTTTTTACTGTTATCTTTATATTTTTTCTGTTTTCAGAAACAGTACTTGTTACATCACCATTTGTTATATCTTTGAAGCTTGCATACTTTTCATTATCATCTAAACTAGCTTCGATTATAACATTTCTTTCTTTTATATTTTCATCAGTTGATAATGAATATTTAATTACATAATCTATTTCATCATAACCTTTACTTGTAATTAAGTTATCTACTGTCGCCTCATTTATATTCGCACTTAAAGAAGACGTAACATTATTTATTACAGCCTTAGATACTTTTACCTTTCCTTTATCAAAATCCATATTTCCTATTTTTAATATTCCTACGATTGCTCCTACAATTAATATCATAATCATCAAAGCAACATATTTTCTTGTTCTTAACTCTTTTAATTTCATATACAAACTCTCCTATTTTTACACCTACAATAAGTATACCAAATTATGACATTTTTTTCTATATTTTTCCTTATATTTATTAAAAAAATCAAGATTTTTTAAACCTTGATTTTACTTTGCTAAATATAGTCCGAAATTAGTACCATTTTTATCTTTTTTCTTAGCAATTATATATACATTTTTTTCTTTGTTTTGATAAATATTTTCAACAGTTGAATTTTTTATTTTTCTTATTTTCATTCCATCAAAATTAACTATTTTTATATATTTTTCTTTAGTATTATTTATAAATATTGCACCCTTATATGGCAATATATCACTTGAATTGTTATTCATTAGTTCTTCATTTTTTTCTAAAGAATAATTCTTTACTTTAAAATCATCACTATACATTTTTACTTTTTTATTATCGATATATATTAATGAATCATCACTATTTTTTAAATTTTGTGACATTTTTACTTTTAGCATTTCATTTCCATTAGAATCTAAAAGTACAGTATTATTCTTTTCATCTTGATATTTATAATATTCTTTATTTTTTATCTTAATTACATTTGCGCCTGTATTATTCAAACTTTTCTTATCTTTTATAGAATACAATGTTACTGTTTCATTTTTAACAGGCCCAAATACTATTTTTTGTCCTAAAATAAGTATTTCATTTTCTGAAATTGATAATTCTTCATTTTTATCATTATATAGAACATACTTTCCTTTATATTTTTCATCTTCTGATTTATTAGAATATTTTATCATTTTATACCCATTTTCATATTGTGTATAATTTTGAAGAACAACCTTATCATTTTCATTATAAAATTCTGTTTTTTTATTTTTCATATTAACTACATATAATAAATTTTTGCCACATAATTTACTTGAACAAGATACTTCTAAATAGTTGTTATCATTATCTGAATTTAATTTTGTAACTGAAGAATATACATTATCTTCTTTTGAATTATATGAATATATCTTACTAAACTTTTTGCTTTTTAAATCATAAAATCCAAATTCTTTGCTTTTTTTATTATCTACAAGAACTACATTTTGATTAGATTCATATACACTTACTGAATATAAATAATATTCATCATCATTCATATCTTTAGATATATTATTAATTTCTTCTACCTTTGAAAATGATTTATCTAATTTTGTTTGTTCACCTTTTGTATTTATTTTATAATCTACTTTTGTACCATTTTCTCTTTTTGAAACAACTAATTCATTGTCAGTAGTTACTGTATAATTTTCAAAAGAATCACCAATCATTTTATAATTATTACAGTCATAATATTGATATACTCCTGTTTTTACATTTTTTACAACTAAATATAATGTATTATTTTCACTATCAATAACTTCTTTATCAATCTTATATCCATCTAATATTTTATTTTTTACTTCATCATATATTACATATTTATTTTCTGTTACTATTTCAATTATTTTTTGATCATTATATAAGTTATATTCCGAAATATTTTCGAATAATTTTTCACCTTTATAATTTAAAAGTGTATATTTTTCGCCTTTTTCTAGTATATATTTTTGATTTAAAGAAATTAACGCATTATTTGTTTTATAAAGTTCTTTAAAAGATTTATTAAAAATATAATATTTATCATTTTCACTTATAATAAAATAATCATCTTTAATAGAAACAATTTGTTTTTTATCTTCTTTTTTTACTACATATGATCCGACTTTTTTTATCTTATCATTATATAGTTCTACTGTCTTATCACCTTTTTTATTTTCTTTAGTTGCTTTAATTGACGAACAATTATCGTCTATGCACGTTATATCACTATAAACTGGTTTAAGTATATTTCTAACCATTTTAATATTTTTAGAAGAAAAGTATTTTACTAAAAACACAATTGCCGCAATTACAAAAATAGAAACAATTACATATATAATTTTATTTATAACATTCTTTTTCATTTTTATTTCCTCCATTAGTTTGCTAAATAAAGACCAAAATAATCTTTATTATCAATTGTATTTTTAGTAAATATTAACACATTTGTTTTATCTATTTGTTTAACACTAACAATTTCAGTATTATTTATCTTCTTTATTACTCTTCCAGTATTTGAAACTATTTTTATGTAATCATTTGCACTATTATTTACAAATAATGTATTTCTATATAAAGGTATTAAATCACCTTTTATATCATTTATTTTTTCATTATTTTCTAGATTATATTTATTTTTCTTTGAATTTTGAGCATTAATCATAACAACTTTATTATTACTTAAATAGTAAACTAAATCATCACTATATGATAACTTTATATCATCTTTTGTACATTCTATTTTTTTACCTTTATTATTTATAATACATGTTTTATTATCCGTTTTATATTTATACAAAGTATATTCAGATATATTTATCCTTTTTGCTTCTTCATTTTCTTTATTGTAAGTTTTATTTTTCTTAAATGAATATAATAAAACATCATCTTCTGTTTTATCATTTGTGTATGATATTTCATCATCTACTACAATAATCTGTTTGTTTGAATCAATTACTTTTTTATTATTATTGTCATATAAAACATATTTTGAATTGTTGTTATCATCATATTTTACACTTTTATACCCATTTTCGTACGAAGTATAGTTTAAAATAGATAAATTATTATCCTTAATATCAAATATTTTTTTCATATTATTTAAGTCATATACTAAATTTTCATTAGTTTTACAATTATCTTTTTTACATGATATCTGATAAATTCCATTTTTATTTACTTCTGTTATATTTGATTTTGAGTTTTCTTTTGAATAATCATATAATTTTTTATATTTATTATCTTTTACATTGTATATACCAAAAGTATTGTCATCTTTTTTATTTACAAATACATTATTTTGATTTTCTTTATATACAGAATTATCATAAACGTAATATTTTGAACTATCCATAAGCATTTTTATATCATTCGCATATTTTTGTGTATTTTTTTCTGTATATTTCTTTTGATTACCATTTTTATCTAAAATAAATTTACTCAATATATTATTTTTTACCTTTGTAATTATTAAATTACCTTTTTCATCTTTTTCACTAAAGTTTTGGAAATTATCACCAATTATTTCTTTTTTATCTACATCAAAATAATAAAATAAATTATTTTTTACATCTTTAATTACTAAATATAGTGTTTCATCATCATTATTTTTTATTTCTTTTGATACAGTATAATCTTCAAGAATCTTTTCTCCCTTATTATCTAATATAACACTAGTATTATTTACATTTATTAATACTATTTTGTCATTATTAAATGTTTTAGCGCTATCAATATTAGAATATTTTTCTTTGCCATCTTTTGTTATAATTTCATAACCATCTTGTTTTTTCATTAACAATAAATTATCTGTTAAATATTTTAATTCATTACTAGTACTATATTTTTTATTATTTTTTAAATCTGTTAAATAATATCCTGTTATATCATTATTACTTTTATTAACTTTTTTAAATATTAAATAATTTTCTGAAACTTCACTTATCTCATTTGATGTTTTTGAATTACTATTAAATGTTTCTTTATAACTTGATATTTTTTTACCATTATAATTATAAATATATTTCTTTGATGTTTTACCTTCATCACCACTTGATGCGATTATATAATCACATTTTTCACTTATACATTTTACATCATAATATTTTTCATCAAATATTTTATTTACTTTTGTTATACCGTCTATTTTTTTATTTGTTAAAATTAAATACACCATTAAAATAATTATTATTAACGCAATAACAAATAATATTTTTTGTTTTTTAGTCATTGATACTGCTTCTTTTTCTTTACTATTTTTACCCATTTTATTACTCCTATTATTATTCTATATATATTATAGAATACATAACTAATTAAGTCAATTAAGCAAAAGAAAAAAAGCTATATAAATAGCTTAATTTAATTCTGATAATATTGCTGGTAAGATTTGTTTCTTTCTTGAAACAAGTCCATCAACATAATATCCTTGTTTTATATCATCTAATTTATAAATACTTTCTAAAACACTCTTAGCATTTTCTGTAAATATTAAATATGATCCGTTTTTAAGTATATCAGTAATAGCAATTACTATAAATTTATATCCTTCTTTATTATTTATTTCTTCTAATTTTTCTATATAAGTATCAAGTTCATCAAATATTCTATCAACATCTAGTGTAAATACTTGACCTATAGCCATTTTTTCATCACCAATTGGGAATGATTTAAAATCACTTTTAATTACTTCTTCTTTTGTTAATCCTTCTAAAGATGTTCCTGCTTTAAACATATCAAGTGCATATTTTTCATAATCAACACCTGCGATTAATGCTAAATCTTCAGCAACTTTTTTATCTATTTCAGTAGTTGTTGGACTTTGTAAGCATAATGTATCAGATAATAATCCAGAAAGCATTATTCCCGCAATTTCCTTTGGAATTTCTACATTATTTTCTTTATACATAAAGTAAACTATTGTATTAGTAGATCCTACTGTCATATTTCTAAAATTAATTGGATTTGTTGTATTAATATTACCAATCTTATGGTGATCAACAATTTCTAATATATTTGCTTCATCTAAACCTATTACACTTTGTTCTTTTTCTTGATGATCTACAAGCATAACTTTTTTATTATTCTTATTTATTATTTCTGTAATTCTTATTAATCCTAAACATTCATCATTATTATTTAAAATTGGATAGTTGTTATGTTTTAATTTTTTAGTTGCTTCAATAAAATCAGTATAGTAATCATTTTCTCTAAATATTTTAGATGTATCTTCTACAAGTAATGTTCCGATTTTATTTGATAAACAAATTAATTTAGATGTATGAAATGAATCTATATTTGTTTTTATTACATTAATTTTATTATTTTCAGCAAGTTTTAAATTTTCTTCTGTTATTTTTTCTGGTCCTGTTACTACAATTAATTTTACATTATCATCAATTGCTTTTTTTATAATATCTTGTCTATCTCCAACTATTAGGATGCTATTGGAGTTTAAATTTACATTACTTGTAAATGTATCACTATCATATGATGCAACAAGTACATTACCTTTTATTTCATCATCAAATTTTAATACTTCTTCACCACTAACAGTTTCAAGTATATTATTATAATTTGAATCTATTTTATCAAAATCATTACTAATTAATTTTTTAGCAATATCTTTAATTGTTATTATTCCTTTGTATTTATTTCCATCTGTTACAACTGGAGTACCTGTTACTCCTTTTTCTGTTAAATATTTATAAACACAATCTATTGATTTATTTTCATCAACAAATAATCCTTTGTGATAATCTAAATCTTTTAATTGTAATTTAACATCATTTAAATATTTTGGCTCTTTAACACCAAATTTATCTAGTACATATTTTGTTTCTTTATTAATATGACCAAGTACTCTTGGTTCTGTATCCATTCCTAATTTATTTTTTAAATAAGATAAACTTATTGCAGATGTTACTGCATCAGTATCTGGACTTTGATGTCCAAATATATAAACTTTATTCATTTTATTATTACTCCTCCTTTTAACAATATTATTTTATTACTTTTTCTACTATTTTTCAATCTCTTTATTCTTATATGTGTAAATATAAGCCATATCATTATTTACGCTTGGATTACTTTTGTATTCGACTTTATCAAATGAAGTATTCTTTTCTTCATCAGAATAAAAGCACTGAATCTTACCTCTTTCTGATAACATATTTCTAAATGATTCTAATATTAATTTTTCTCTTTTTTTAATTTCTTTTTCACTCATGCTTGTTATATCATGTGATAAATATATAAAATCATATGGTTCTTTTACTTTACTTTCTATTTTTTCATCTTTTGAATAAATAAATCTTACATTTTTTTCTTTTATATTTCTTACAAGTTCGCCATAACCTTTACTTAATGCGCTTCTAACTAAAGTAGATAATTCTTCAAAACTATATCTATCAGGTTCTATTAATTTTGATCTTCTAATTCTTTTGCCTATATAAATTTTATATAATTCGTCAAAAAAATATCTTGTTTTATCATCTAAATTATCTCTTATAGATTTATATACATCGTAATTAAATGTATAACTATATCTTCCATGCGTATTCATAAGAAAACTATAGTAATCTTTAAATCTTAAATCTAAAGCAGCAATTTTTAACTTCATAAAGTATTCATCAAATCTATTATCACTAAATGCTGTAACATTCCCACCGTAAGATATTATATCAAATATTTCATCTGAAGAATTGATTTTACATATTGTATTTTTATCTTTTAACTTTATTTTTTTAAATGATTTTAATGATTGATCTGAAAATAATTTTACTGGTCTATATCCAGTTTTTTCATAAACATTTCCTTCTATAAAATCACGAGCTACTACTATATCTTTTTCTACTTGCATAAAAAAACTCTCCTTTTTTTGGTTTCGGAGAGTTATTATATCATAAAAATTAATATTATTCACTATATTTTGATGTTATATTTAAATATTCTTCTAGTGTTTTACCAGTATTATATACTTTTTCTGCAAGTTCCTTACCTAAATATCTTACATGCCATGGTTCATATTTATAACCTGTTATTTCTTCTTTACCTTTTGGATACCTTATTATAAATCCGTATTTATAACAATTTTTTTCTATCCATATTGCTTCAGGAGTACCTTCAAATGATGAATCTATTATATTTAAATCCATTGCAAGTCCTGTTTGATGTTCAGAATGTCCTGGTCTTGCTGAATATGTATCAGCTTTTGTTTTACCATCTTTTAAAACATAACTATTATATAAGTTTGTTTGAAGTGAATATGATCTATAACCAGACGCAATCCATAATTTTATATTATCATTTTTAGCAGCATTTTGCATCTCATCAAATGCATTTTTAGCATCTACTGAAAGTGATCCAGGATCATAGTCCTTTGGCAAAGAATATGTTTTATTAACAATAAGTATTCCATTTACATATGTTAAACCATCTATATTTTTTATTTCTGGTTCATTATTTGAAGTATTTTCATCTTTTACATCATTATTTTCTTTTACTTCTTCTTTTTTCTTAGCATCTACTTTTATTACAATAGATTTTATTAATTTTTGTGTCTTATGTTTTATAGTTATTTTTGAAATACCATCTTTTTTAGCAATTATATTGCCTTTTTCATCTTTCATGAATATATCACCTATTTTAGTATATTCATATTCTTTTAAAGTTGCATTCTCTGGTTCATATGTTACATTTAATTTTATAGTATCTCCAGTTTCTGCCTTTAAATCTTGTATATTCATTTTACTTACACTTATATAAGTTACAAAATATCTTTTATATTTTTTATTTTGAGAAATAGTTATATTTTTACTTGCTTTATTTTTTAATTTAATTGCTTCAACATTACCCTCTTTTGTAACTCCATATATATCAACATATTTATTTTTTAGTAAATAATTTGGTAAAGATACATCAAATTTATCAGAGTTTTTAATTATGCTACTATTTTCTATTACAAACGATTTATCATTACTATAATTTTTATATGCTAATTTTTTATTAGATTTTTCTATTTTTAAACTCATATTTTTGCTTATATTTTTGCTTGGTAAAATAACATAAGCATTTTTATATTGTATTTTTAAATTTAAATTATTTTCTTTTATATAACTAATTGTCTTATTATATAATTTTAATTTACTATATTTCTTTTTTATTACAACCGTATTATTTTTGGTGTTTGGAAGACTATTATATATATTACTATTATATATAACATATGGTATAAAGTTCGCTAAAAAGATTATTAAAGCAAAAACAACTAATACCATAATTATTCTATCTACTCTAAGTTTTCTTTTTTTCTTTCTTTTTTTACTCATAAGCGTTTACCTTCAGTAATATTATAGCATATTTCAAAAAATAAATGTAAACTAAAAAGCCATAAATGTAAAATTTATGACTATTAATTAATATAAAAGACTTAAAAGTGTATTAAAATCAACTCTTGTTAAAAATAATATTAAAGCAGAAGCTGCTAAATATGGACCAAATGGAAGCATATGTTCATCTTTTCTATAAACATTTATTATTGCAACTGGAAGCGCTAAAAATGATGCTAAAAAGACTACTACAATTGATAATCTCCATCCTAAAACAAAACCAATTAGAGCCATCATCTTTATGTCTCCGCCACCCATTGAATCTTTTTTAAACAAAGCATTTCCTATCATTCTTATTAAATACATTATTAGGAACATTGCCATTCCATCCATAAGTATAAATAAAAGTTCATATCCAAAACTTAATAAACTAGTTATTACTTCAGTTTTATATAATATTATTAATTTTATTATTATAAGTACTATCGAAAAAAATATATTAACTTCATCTGGTATTATCATATATTTTATATCACTAATCATTATTATTACCATTGCTGATATAAATGTTAATGAATAAATAATATTAATTATTTCTGGATATACATCTTTATATGCTAAATAACCAAGTACAAAAAGCACACCAGTTAGAAGTTCAAACATAGGATAAAAAAGTGATATCTTTTCATGACAATGTTTACATCTTCCTTTTTGAAATATATAAGATAGTATTGGTATTAATTCTAGTGCACCAAGTTTATGATTACAATTAGTACAATGTGATGGTGGATATACAATAGACATATCATTTGGAAGTCTATAACCTACTACATTAAAAAATGAGCCAAAGCAAATACCAATTATAAATATCATTATACTGTAAATTATTATTTCCATCATGTTCTCCTTCTATAATATGTTTTCATACATACTAAACATTGGTATTATTACTGCAAGTAATATTCCACCTACTACAACTGCTAAGAATATAATCATAAGTGGCTCAATTAAAGCCTTAATTCTTGTTATTGCATTAATATGTTCTTCTGCATAATAATCTGCTACCTTCTCCATCATTAAACCTAATTGTCCTGTTTTTTCACCTGTAACAATCATTTGGTATGCTATATTTGGAAAAGCCCAATTATCTTTAAACGCTACTGATATATTTTCACCCTTTGAAAGAGCTATAACAGCATCATATATTATTGATTTATATATTTCATTATCTGTTATTCTACCTAATATATCCATACTATCTGTTATAAATATATTATTATTAATAAGAGTCGCAAATGTTTTAGAAAACATTGTCATTTCGTTATAAATAATTATATTACCTACGACAGGTATATGCATAATCATATACTGAATATTTGATTTAAATGAAACACTTTTTTTAAATAATATAACAAATGTAGATACTATTAAAAGTATTACAAGTATTATTATTAAATACTTTGATCTAACAAAATTACTTATATTTATTATTGCTTTTGTAATACCTGGGAGTTCCGCACCTAGGTTTTTATAAATATTTACAAATTGTGGAACTACTGAAACAATAATATAAATAATTATTATAATTGCAAATATAAATACAAATAATGGATACATCATTGCATTTACCATTTCTTTTCTTGATTTCTCAACTGATTTATAATATTCTGCCTGTTCATCTAATACTTCTGGTAAATCACCTGTCATTTCTGCTGCCTTTACCATATTTATTAAAAGTTTTGGAAATATTACACCCATTCTAATCATTGCTTCAGATAAAGTTGCTCCCATAGATAGTTCATATACAACCGATTTCCATATTGTTTTATCTGATTCTGTTTTAGATTGTGTTGATAATATTTTAATTGAATCTACTATTGGAATACCTGCTTTTAAATAAGTTGATAATTGTGTTAAATAAAATACTAATATAGACTTTTTCATTGGTCTATTAAGTGCAATATCTGTATTAAACATATTGGCTTTAGCAACTGCTTTTATTTCATATACTTTATAACCTTCTGATAATAAATATGAATGAACATCAAGTTTTGAGTATCCTAAAAATGATCCTTTTTCTATTTTACCTTCTGGATTTAATGCAGAATACTTAAATATTAACTTTTCTGTACTTCTTTTAGCATCTTCTGAATTAATATCAAGCGCAACAATTTGTTTTCTTCTATCTTGTCTTTTATTTTTTTCAAATATATCTTTTTCTTTTATTTTTTGAAGTAAACTTTTTTTGTTTTGTTTTTGAAGTTCTTTTTGTCTTAACTTTTCTTTTCTCATTTCTTCTTTTGCTTTTTTATGCTCTTCTTTTGTTATAACAAATTCTTTAGCATTATCACTAGATTCATCATTTTTAAATTTTAACGTCTCACTTTTTACTTCTTCATCTCTAATATTTTTACTTAAATCTACTTTTTCTTTTGTGTTATTAGTATCTTTTTTCATAAGTTTATTAACTCCTAAATTTATACTTTTTACTATATTAAAAGGTAGTAAAATAATAAATAAAAATATTTTACCGATATAACCAAAAATTGAAGTTTTATTATCTTTATTCATAATACCACCTATTATTCTATTTTCTATATTAGTATTATAACACACCAGAAAAATTTTTTAAACTATTTTTTCCTCATTCATATAATATACAAGAAGGAGGTATACTTTTATGTTTAATCCAAATCTACTTTATATGCCTGGAAGAAGTATTTTACCTATTGCTAGAAAAACAATAAATTGGGCTGGACTACTTAGTAATACACAAAAAACACTTAATATTGTTAATCAAGCAATACCTATTGTTTATCAAGTAAAGCCTATGATTAATAATGCTAAAACAATGTTTAAGATTGCTAGTGAATTAACTAAGTCAAATACAAATGAAAACTCAAATGTTCAAAACAATGCAAATGAAAGTAACAGTACCCAAAGTAATAGTTATAGTGTAAATAATAGTTCATCAAATAATGATGGTCCTTCCTTCTTCATTTAAAAAAAGACAAAATTAATTGTCTTTTTCTAATTCTTCTTTTATTATTTTTATAAGTCTCATATGATGAAGTCTACTCATAACATTATTTTTTGGAAGTTGCAATAATAAATTTTCATATTTTAATAACTTTTTAGAGTAATAATCTTTAAATAATTCATCTTTATTTTCCATTAATCTAGGTCCAAAATATATTTGATTATAATTATATTTTTCTACTCCTCTTTTGAATTCTATAATTGTATAAATTATATCTTTATCAAGGACAAGTTTTTCTCTTGTTATTTTAAAACCTAATTTAATTACAGATTTTCTAAGTTTTACAACATCTGTATTAGATTGAACTATTATTTTATTTATATCTTTTAATTTTTCAGAATTACTTAAAATCTTTTCAATATTATTATATCCCATTCCTGCGATAATAATAGTATCTACTTCGCCTTCTTTAATAACATCAAGTCCATCACCAAGTCTTAAGGAAATTTTTCTTTCCATAGAATATTTTTCTATGTTTTTTTTAGCTTGTTTAATTGCCCCTTCATGTATATCAGAGGCAATTATTTTTCTATTTTTTATATTTTCTTTTATATAAATATCAAGTAGTGCATGATCACAACCAATATCTATAATTCTATCTTCTTTATCTACAAATTCTGTTATTGCTTTTAATCTTTTTGATAATCTCATTTTAATCAACCAAATAATCCTTTAATTTTTTACTTCTTGATGGATGACGTAATTTTCTAAGTGCCTTTGCTTCTATTTGTCTAATTCTTTCTCTTGTAACACCAAATATAGTTCCTACTTCTTCTAGTGTTCTACAAGTTCCATCTATTAAACCAAATCTAAGTTTTATAACTTGTTCTTCTCTTTCTGTTAATGTTAATAATAATTCTGAAATTTCATCTTTAAGTACTTCATTAATCGCGTATTCTTCTGGGCTTAAACTACTATCATCTTTAACGAAATCTCCTAAATGTGAATCATCTTCTTCACCAATTGGAGTTTCAAGTGATAGTGGATCCAAAGATATTTTAATTATTTCTCTTACTTTATCTTCTGTTGTATTAAGTGCTTTAGCAAGTTCTTCTTCTGTTGGTTCTCTATCTAGTTCTAGAGTCATTTGTCTTTGAACTCTTTTTAATTTATTAATAGTTTCTACCATATGAACTGGTACTCTTATTGTTTTTGCTTGGTCAGCAATTGCTCTTGTTATTGCTTGACGAATCCACCATGTTGCATATGTTGAAAATCTGTATCCTTTAGATGAATCAAATTTATCTACTGCTTTCATAAGTCCAATATTACCTTCTTGTATTAAATCTAGGAATGATAAATTTCTACCTACATATCTTTTAGCTATTGATACAACAAGTCTTAAGTTAGATTCAGCAAGTATTGCTTTTGCTTCTTCATCACCTTCATCTATTCTTTTTGATAATTCTAGTTCTTCATCAAGTGATAGAAGGCTTATTTTACCTATTTCTTTTAAATACATTCTAACAGGATCATTAATACTTAAATTCTTAGGTATTTCAATATCTTCTAAAAGTAAATCATCAGCTTCTCCACCATCTTCTGAACCAGCATCTATTTCAGAATCTGCGACTACTTCTATGTTATTATCATTTAAAAAGTTATATAAATCATCTAAAGATTCAGAGTCCATATCTAAACCTTTTAGGGCTGCCGCTAATTCTTCAAATGTTAAGAATCCTTTCTCTTTACCTTTCTTTAATAGTTCTTCTTTTCTTTCTTCAAATGTTTTTATCTCATTCATCTTTATTACTCTCCTTTATTTTTAAATCTACTATTTTTTGCGCTATTTCCATTCTTTTCACACTATTTGATTCGTTTTTTAACTCACTTGTAAGTTTTACAATTTGATTATTATACAAGCTTTCTTTAATTACGTCAAAATAATTGTCAATATTATCATTTAATTCATCTTCTGTATACTTTAAATCTGATATATCAACTACTAAATTTATTAGTTCTTTTTTATCTTCTAAATATATTATGAAGTCACTTAAGTTAAAACTATTAAACTTCTTATAAAAAAGTACTATTTCACTCGCAAGTTTTCTTTCTGTATCATTTGGTAAATATGATAAATTGTTAAAATAATAAAGTATCATATTATTATCATTTATCATTCTATACAAAATATACTTAGATGCTTTTTCATACTTATTTATTTTTATATTTTTTGGTTTATGAGTTATAATTACTTTTTTTTCTGAATCTTTTAATTTTGATTTTATTAAATCATATGAAACATTAGTTGATTCTGATAATTTTTTTATTTCTATTTCTCTTACTATATCATCATCTATTTTTTCAAATTCTTTTATCATAACATTTATATAGTTAGATACTTCTTTACTATCATTAAAATCAATATTTTCTTTATAACTAGATAATTTATAATCATATACACTTTGTGCATGAGACAAATTATAAATCATTTTGTCTTTTCCTTTTGTAAGTATATATTCATCTGGATCTAAATTATCTTCTAGTCTTACAACCTTTATATTACTATCGTTTCCATTAGCAAGTTCAATAAATGCATTAGTTGCTTTTTCTCCTGCTTTATCTCCATCAAACATAAGTGTTATATTTGGTGCGAGTTTTTGAATTAAATTAAGCTGATATTTTGTAACTGCGGTACCCATTGTCGCAACAACATTTACAATTCCAATAGTGCTTAATCTTATTACATCCATAAAGCCTTCTACAACAATTATATTTTTTTCTTTTCTTGCTTCTTTTTTTGCAATGTGATAGTTATATAAAAGTTCACCTTTTTTAAATATTTCTGTTTCTTTTGTATTAATATATTTACTTTCGCTTTTTTTATTATATATTCTACCTGAAAAACCTACTACATTTCCTTCTAAATCATAAAGTGGAAACATTATTCTATTTTTATAAATATCATATATATTATTTCCATTTTGAACAGCAACTCCAGATGATACTATATCATCATCTTTAAACCCTTTTGCTTTTAAAGCATTGCATAATTCAGAATCAGAAAGTGAAAGCCCTATATTAAAGTTTTTAATAACATCTTCATCTATTTTTCTGTTTAACAAATATTTTTTTGCATCTTTACCATAAACAGTATTTAAGTTGTTTTGATAAAATTTATAAGCAATATTATAAATGTCATATAATGGTGACTTTTTAGTATTTTCCTTTTTACTTGTACTTATATCAATACTAACACCTATTTTATCCGCAACTATTTTTACTGCTTCATAAAATGAAACTTTTTCATATTCCATTACAAAATTAAATACATTACCAGCATTACCACAAACAAAGCATTTGTATACTCCCTTTTCAGGTGATACACTCATACTAGGATTATGATCATCATGAAATGGACATATTCCAAAATAATTTTTACCTCTTTGTGTTAAAGGTACATAATCTCTAATAATATCTACTATATTTGCTTTTCTTTGTATGCTAAGTATTTCTTCATAAGAAATGTTAGCCATTTAATCACTCCAAACCACTCAATTATTATATTCTCCGTTTCTCCCTCAAATTCCCCTAAAAAATTAAAAAAAATTTAATTTTTTTGCATATTTTACACTTTTTTTACATATTTTTTGATAGAAAGGGCATAATATGAGCAAAAAAAGATTAAAAATTATTTCTACAATTTTAGTGATTTTATTTAGTTTTTTATTCCATAGTATCTATGATAAATTTCCAAATTTTATTACTTCCCTATTCTTTCCAGTGAATGAATCAATATGGGAACATATGAAAATGGTATATTTAAGTTATATCGCTGCTTATATAATTGAACTTATTATTATCCATAAAACTAATATGCATATTTATAATCAAAAAGCATCTATAGTAATAAGCATTTTATTTAATATTGTAATTTATTTAGCGTTCTATATACCAGTATATAATATTTTTGGATTTAATGAATTTGTTACTATTTTCTCTTATATAATCAGCATTATTATTACAGAAATAGTATCATATAAAGTAATTACAAGTGATAAAAATTATATTTTTTTAAATAAATATTCTTATCTTATACTATTTATAATAGAACTTATATTTATATATTTAACTTATTTCCCATTAAAATTAGATATTTTTGTTGATGAACTAAATAAAAAAACAGGAATTAGTAATTTATACTAGTTCCTGTTTTAATTATTCAAACATATCTATTTTATATGTATTATTTACTTTTTTAAATATTATGTATAAAGGATATTCATCCTCTAATATCTCTTTTTCAGAATTATACTCAAGCTTACCAGTTGCGACTACATAATCATCATTTGTGCAAACTATTTTAAGTGGTCTTATACCCTTGTTTGTTGATCCCAACATGCTATACATAAGTATTTTTTCTAAATCTTGGCTGTTTTTATTATTTTCTAAATAATTTATTGCTTTATCTGTAAAAAACTTTGAAGCAATTTCTTTATTAATTGTATAAATTGTTTCATTATTGTTATAAGTCGAGTCAATCATACCATCATTTTCTTTTACTTTTTGAATATTTTCAAAAGCATTTTTATACACTTTAGTAATTTCATCTAACACTTGATTGTCATCTGAATTCTTACTCTTTGTTATCGTTTCACTTTCTTTAAACATATTATAGTCCATTTTACCTGAAGCATATTGTCCTACAATAAACATTAAAACACCTATAACAATTACTAATAATATAGTAACTACTACTTTACCCTTTTTCATATTTTTCCTCCTACTTTCTAAATTAATTATAAATAATTGAAAATAAATTATCAACAAAAAAAAGACTACTTTACGTGTAGCCTTTACAAATTATTTATCTTTTTTCTCTTTTACTTTTCCTTTTTTAATAGACTCAATTTCAATTGTATTTGATAATGTATCTATTGCTTCTGGTTTTTCTTCCTTTTTCTTTTTATGAAATATCTTTTTTAATACTTCTTTTTTACATAAGAAATATCCAAGAACTATACCTAAAGTAAATGTTAGAAGCATACTTACTGTAAACATTATCCATTCACGAGTACTTGTTTCATCTGGACAAGTTTGTACTACTTTTTGTTCTTCTTTTTCTCTTGTTACTGAAAGTACATAAGTATCTTTGTTTTCAGTATCTTCACTTGTTACAATAATGTTAATTACATTTCTACCTACTTTTAAAGTAGTATTACCTTCCATATTTATTGTTGCATTTGGGTTTTCAGCCTCAGCAAGTATATTTAATTTTTTTGTTTTATATGGAACAGATAATGTATATTTTTTAGTATCCGCATTAAAATCTATTTTAAATTTATCTACTTTCAAACTTTTTAATTTAGTATTTGCCTTTACAAGTTCTTCTTCTGTTGGTGTCATTTTAAGTGTTACTTTTACAACATATGTCTTAGTAGTTACTCCATCTTCAGCAGTTACTACAATTTTTATATCATTATCACCTTTAACTAAGTTTTTATAATTATCAGAAATCATTATTTTTGATCCTGAATTACTTGCAACTGCATTTACAGTAAGTTCTGTTATATCAGTAATAGTAGTTGTATACTCTAATGTATTTTTATCAAACTTAGGATTTAATGTTGTATTTGGTATTTTTAGTGAACTAAGTGTTGCATCATTACTAAGTGATACAATTTTTACCATTGAACTTGTATTAGTAGCATTTGCTGTTTTACCTGAAATAAGTACAACTCCAGAGCTATCAATAGTTAAATTACAATCTCCACTTTTAGCATTATTTTTAACTCCAAATACAATGGCTGCTAAAGTAGTATTTGTACTAATTGGTGCTCCACTAGCTTTTTTAGTAATTATAATTGGATTACCATTTACACCTATATCTGATACTTCACTGTTAGATGATTTATACTCTAATTTTGTTGTATCATATGATAAATTAATGCTGTAACCCTGAATTGAATCTTCTGTTACATCAGAAGCTTTTACGTATACTGTAACCTCACTACCAGGTTTTGCAGTATCTACTGATTTTTCTACTTTAAATGTTAATGCACTTACCTTAATAGGCAAAAATATACTAAAAAGTGCAATAACAAAGGCAAATCTTAAAAACCCTTTTTTCATTCTTTTTCCCTCTTTCCTAAATTAATGATTTTCTTTTATAAATTCCTACACCTTTAGGAGCATATACATTAATAACTGCATCCTTTGTAATCTTTATAAAACATAAACCATTCACTATAACATCTTCTCCCTTATTAACATTTAGAGTAATCTTTTCTAAATCTTTACCCCTCTTGTTGGTTATAGTGTTTATTCTATTAATTATTATATCATTTGAAATATAAAATGTAAAACTATTTATTTCACCCTTTACATATTCTAGACGTAAATACTTTTCTACTAATAAAGTTTTACCCATAGAAAGTTGATATGTTATTGGCCTTATTTCACTATTTGGCATTATTTTTTTAAGTTCTTTACCACATACAAAGTTTGAAATATTATCTTTTTCTATAAAACCTGGAGTATCTATAAAAGTTAAATCATCATTTATTTTTATTTCATTTATATTAATTGTTGTAGATGGTAATATACTTGTTGTTATTTCAAAATCATTATTTGAATAATTTTTTATAAATTTATTTATTAGTGTACTCTTACCCGCATTTGTATTTCCACATACATAAACATTATTACTAGTTTTATTTTCATCTATTTTTTCTTTTAATAAATCTAAATTATAATTTGTTTTACTACTTATCAAAACTATATCTACTATATTTTTATTTAATTTTAATTCATTTAATTTTGATTTAATTTTATTTGGATTAACGCTTTTAGGAATAATATCATATTTTGTAATTACAAGTATAATTTTATTATCTATATATTTATTTACCATATCAATTGATGAATTCAAATTAAATATATCTACTAGGAATAATACTAAATCATTTGTTTTATTTATATTTTTATAGATATCAATATATTCTTCACCTGTTGATACTATACTTTTATATTCTCCATAATTAATTAATTTAAAACATCTTTCACAGTATTTGGCATCCATATATTTTTCTTCGTTTATATAACCAATTTTATTTTTATCTTGTGTTTGCATTATAGCGCCACAACCTAAACATTTTTTAATCATAATATTTTCCTTTTTCTAATATCTTATTTTTATTAAAATTTCTTAGTACAAATCCTTCAAAAAATCTACAAAATTTTGTACGAATAGGTTCATATTCATCAAGTTTATCAACAAATATAACAAATAAATTATTTCTTTTTGCTCCTATTACATCTGTCATTATTTGATCACCTATAAAAGCACATTCTTCTTTTTTATATTTATTGGTCTTAAAGTTTTATCCGTAAAACAATGTTTTGTCCAAGCATTTATAACAATTTTTTCTGTCTTTTTATCAATAACATTATAAGTTACTGTCATTCTTACTCCATTAAATTCAGTTATTTTAGGTTCTATTGTAATTATATCTCCACTTGTTATATGATATTTGTATTTACAATTGACTTCTAATGTTGGAATAGTATAACCTAATTCTTCTAATTTTTCCATTGATATATTCAGTTCTTCTAACCATCTGCATCTTGCCTCTTCTAAAAATCTTATATAATTTGAATGATGAACTACTCCCATTTTATCTGTTTCATAATAGTTTATTTTTCTAGTATATGAAAAACTCATCTTTTCCCCTCCAATTCAAACAAGAAATTACTATTTTTTATTGTCTGCCGTTTAATAAAACAAATTTCACTTTTAAGTTATTATCTATTCATTTCATATCTTGTATTTGGCCTGTTTCCGATTTTAACCAAAACACCATTTTCAACTAATTTATTTAATAT
>OLWB01000470.1_pt1 | contig 42174 bp, 31 predicted proteins | sample 1673331 | NCBI WGS metagenome assembly OLWB01 (sample SAMEA3178943, study PRJEB25190) | human gut metagenome | biome: human gut; feature: human-associated habitat; material: faeces | place: Austria | collected 2013
AATAGAAATAAAATTTTATAAAGAGCTATATAATGTTTCTGATTGGCAATCAATAGAAGAAGGAACATATCAAAATTATATGTTAATGAATGATATAGATTTTAACAACATGGAAAATATAAAATATAATGTCACAATGCAAGAATTTGTTACAAGCAATAATACAAACTATGCATTAAAAAATATTAAATTAAAATTAAATGAAGATAATAGTGGATTAATTAGAAGAGTAACTGAACTTGAAAATGTGATTTTCGAAAATGTAAGCATAGAAAATACAACTAAAAATTCTAAAATAGGTGTAATAGTTTCAGTAGGAGACAGAAATAAAAGTACATTCAAAAACATAGAAATAAAAGCAGATTTATCAAATTATGTTGGCTGTATAACTGTTAGTAATGGAGAATTGCAAGATATTACCCTAGATACAGTTAAAATTAAAGGAAATGATTATATTGGGGCATTAATACCAACAACAGTAAATTTAGTACAAAATATCACAGTTAAACATATAGAAATAGAAGGACATGACAAAGTTGGTGGTTTAGTAGGTCAACCTCAAAATACTATACAAAATGTAAATATGTCAGAAAATATAAATGTCAAAGGAAATGATTACGTAGGAGGAATTATTGGAATTAATTTTAAGAATCCATCTAATAAAATTTTAAGTTTTATACTTTCATTGGCTTCTGGTTTGATGATTGCCGTTGTTTGTTTTGAATTAGTTCCAGAGGCTACAAATATTAGCAATATTCCAACTGCAATTTTAGGAATAATTGCTGGGATTATTATGATGATTTTTTGTGATATTTTTGTAGAAAAAAAGTTTAATAATAAAAAAATAAAAGGTAATAGTTTATTAAAAACAGGTATTGTAGTAAGTATTGGATTAGCAATACATAATATACCAGAAGGATTAGCAATAGGAACAGGTTTTGAAGCATCTATGAAACTTGGATATTCGTTAGCAATAGCAATTGCAATACATGATATACCTGAAGGAATATCAATGTCTGCACCAATGAAAAAAGGTGGTTTAAAATCTGGAAAAATACTTTTTTATGTAATATTGTCTGGTGTTACAACAGGACTTGGAGCTTTTGTAGGGGCTATAGTTGGGAATATCTCGCAAAAAGTAATTGCTGTGTGCTTAGCTCTGGCAGCTGGTGCAATGTTATATATTGTTTCAGGAGAACTCACTCCAGAATATAATAAATTATATAGTGGAAAAATGTCTTCAATTGGAAATATGATTGGATTTATTTTAGGATATATTGCGACACAAATATGAATGTGTTAAATGTGAAAAAATAATTTGAGATTTAAGTAATAAATAATAAAAAACTATTTAAAAAAATCCCGATTGCTGTTATAATATGGAAAGCTAAAAGATTCAATTAGCAGGCTAGGAGGATAATAATGAAAATAATGTTTGTATGTACCGGAAATACTTGCAGAAGTGCAATGGCAGAGGGATTAGCAAAAAAAATAATAAAAGAAAAAAATTTAGATATTGAAGTATATTCAGCAGGAATTTTTGCAATGAATGGCGAACACGCTTCGTACAATTCTGTTGCAATAATGAAAGAATATGATGTAGACCTAGCATTACATACTGCAACAAGTATAGAAAATTCAGAAATAGAAAAAATGGATTTAATATTATGTGCAACGAAAAATCATAAAGCACAATTAATATCAAAATACAGTGATGAAAAGGAAAAAATTTTTACAATGAAAGAATATGCAGGACTAGATAATAATGGACAAGATATGGATATATCAGATCCATGGGGATATAACATGAATACATATAGAATGTGTGCAGCAGAAATTAGTCTTTGCGTAGATAAAATAATTGAAAAATTAACAAATAAATAATATAAATTATAAAAATTATGAATGAAAAAAATAATAAAAATACTCAAAAATTTATATTAAATAAAATAAACAATGAAAGGATAGATAAAATGCAAGATTTATTAGAAAGTTTAAATGACAAACAAAAAGAAGCTGTACTTGCTACAGATGGACCATGCCTAGTAATAGCTGGTGCAGGAAGTGGAAAAACAAAAGTATTAACACATAAAATTGCATATTTGATGGCTGAAAAATATGTAAAACCTTGGAATATATTGGCAATAACATTTACAAATAAAGCTGCAAACGAAATGAAAGAAAGAGTAAAAAATTTGGTTGGAGATGCAGCAAATGATATGTGGATAGGTACATTTCATTCTATTTGTGTACGTATATTAAGAAAATTTATAGATAGAATTGGATTTGAAAGTTCATTTATAATATTTGATACATCAGATCAAAAAACAGTTGTAAAAGAATGTTTAAAAGAGCTAAAAATTGATGATAAATTATTTACAGATAAATCAGTTTTATATGAAATAAGTAATGCAAAAAATGAAATGTTAGAGCCAATACAATATAAAGCAAAATATATAGGAGATTTTAGAAAAGAAACAATAGCAAGAATTTATGAATTATATCAAAAAAGATTAAAAGAAAATAATGCAATAGATTTTGATGATATAATAAACTTTACAATAAAAATTTTAACAGACAATGGAGATATATTAGAATATTATTCGGAAAAATTTAAATACATATTAGTAGACGAGTATCAAGATACTAACAAATCTCAGTTCATGCTAGTAACTCTTTTAGCATCTAGAAGCGGAAATATTACGGTTGTAGGAGATAATGACCAATCAATATATAAATTTAGAGGAGCAGATATTACAAATATATTGAATTTCGAAAAGGATTTTCCAGGTTCATCAATTATAAAACTAGAACAAAATTATAGATGTAGTGGAAATATTTTAAAAGTAGCGAATGAGGCAATAAAACATAATGAAAACAAGTATGAGAAAAAGCTATGGACAGAAAATGAAGATGGTAGCCTTCCTTATGTATTTTGTGGAGAAGATGAATATGAAGAAGCAACATTTATTGTTCAAGAAATAAATAGATTAAAAAGAGAAGAATATTATAAATATTCAGACTATGTAATTTTATATAGAATGAACTCTCAATCAAGAGCAATAGAAGATGTTTTAAGAAGAGAAGATATTCCATATAAAATTTTAGGTGGGCTAAAATTCTATGAGAGAAAAGAAATAAAAGATACTATTGCATATTTAAGATTAATTGCAAATCCAGCTGACAATCTTTCTTTAGAAAGAATAATAAATGAACCTAAACGTGGCGTAGGAAAAACCAGCATAGAAAATATAGAAAAAATATCAGCAGAGCAAGGTATTTCAATGTATGAAGTAATAAAAGAAGCAGATAAATATATTCCTAGAATTTATGAAAATACCAGAAGCTTTATAAATGCAATTGAAGAACTACGAAATTTAGATGTGCCAGTATCAGAACTAATAAAACAAACATTAAATAAAACAGGATATACTCAAGCATTAAAAAATGAAAATACAGTAGAAGCAGAAACAAGAATAGAAAACTTAGAGGAATTTTTAACTGTTGCAATGGAATTTGAAAAAGAAGCAGCAGAAAATTCTCTAACCGAATTCTTGGAAAGTATATCTTTATCAAGTGATACAGACAATATAGAAGACACAGATAATATGGTAACACTTATGACCCTTCACAGTGCAAAGGGATTAGAATATCCAGTAGTATTTTTAGTTGGAATGGAGGAAGGAATTTTTCCAGGACATAAATCAATGGATAATCCAGAAGATGTTGAAGAAGAAAGAAGACTATTTTATGTTGGAATTACTAGAGCAAAGCAAAATTTATATATGACATTTGCAAAAAGGAGAACAATCTTTGGTTCAACAAGTTATAATCCGCCATCTAGATTTATAAAAGAAATACCTAGTGAGCTTCTTGATGGATACAATGAAGCAATGCAGGATAAAGATGAGGAAGATAATAAATTTGCAGATAGTCCATTTGAATGGAGATATAAAAATAATAGAATGCAAGAATCAAAAGTAACAACATATAAAGTAGATAGTGAAGCTCTAAAAACAGAAAATAAATCGGGATTCCAATTTAGAAGTGCAGAAAGTTTTCTTAAAAATTTGGAAAATAAAAAAGCTACTAATACAGAGGATTTATCTAAATATAAAGTAGGACAAAATGTATTTCATAAAAGATTTGGTAAAGGCACAATTACAAAGTTAGAACAAGAAGCGGATGATATAAAAGTAGATATAGAGTTCGAGAAGTTTGGACATAAGAGACTAATGGCAAAATTTGCAGGTTTAGAAATAATAGATTAAATATATTAAAAAAGTAGATCTGATTGCCGATAGATGAGATAGCTAAACATCAATGGATAGAGCATTTTACTATATAAGGAGCGTTTAAACTAACGTATTAGTTAGTCTAAACGCTTCTTATATTCTTAGTTCTTAAAATTTTTTTGACAGATTTGTACAGCATTATTTTTTATTATTAAAGTTCCCTTTTCTTTTATCATAGTACAAGTTATAGGATTACTAGTTACATATGTACCAAATTCGGGAGCTAATGAATAGACTTGTGCAATATATTTATAATTATTATTAATTTCACTGAAAATCAAATAATAATTATCCTTTAATTTATAAAGTTCGGATTCTTTAGAAAAGCTACGTATAGAAGATATCTTTTGAACTTTTAAAAAAGAGCACAAACTTATAAAGTGTTCTAAATCTGTAAAAGAATAAACAATGTAATTAGCGTCATTTTTAGCAGGTACTTTAACAGGCTTAACTTTAGAAATTTTTTTGTTTTTAGGTATTAGTTTTGTGACTGTAAAAGTATAATTGCCATTAATATCACTAATTGCATCTACTCTAACTTTACTGTTTCCTACATGGAAATTAACTTCTTCTTCGGCTTTTTGTAAGAAATCTAAAATGGATTCTCTAGCAAAAGAAGGATCAGACATAAAATTATCTAAATCTGATTCACTTCCAGGAAGTTCATCAGTAGATAGAGTAATTCTTAATTTATATTCACTTACTTTTTCAAATTTCATAAATTCCTCCAAAATAATCGTATATAATAATATAACATATAATTTCAAAAAAAGAAATACTTTTTACATAAAATACCTTGAAAATAATAGGAAAAAAATATATAATACAAATGTTAATTATAAATTTCCGTAAGAGAAAATGGAGGTAATAAATGGCAGCAAAAGATAAAAGTATGTTTGTACTAATAATTTTTTTATTATGTGGAATAGTTATAGGGGGACTAATAGGACAATTAACAGCAGGAGTTAGCTGGCTTAATTGGCTTAGCTATGGAAAATCATTCGGAATAGCTTCGCCAATAGTATTAAACTTAGGGGTAGCGAATTTGACTTTTGCATTAACATTTGACATAAATGTAGCAAGCATTGTAGGAATAATCATAGCAATATTTATATATAAAAAGTTTTAAAATTGGGGGCAGAAAGGAATTTTTATGCCACTAAAAATGAAAGAATTACCAGAAGGAGAAAGACCATACGAAAAATTACAAATGTATGGACCTAAAAAGTTATCAAATGCGGAACTACTGGCAATTATAATAAAAACTGGAACAAAAGAAGAAACATCATTAGACTTAGCAAATAGAGTGTTATTACTTGCAGAAAACATAAATAAGCTTCAAAATATAGCTGTATCAGATTTGAAGAAAATAAAAGGAATTGGAACAGTAAAAGCACTTCAAATACAAGCAATATGTGAACTAGCAAATAGAATAAACTTACCAGTAAATAACTTAAATATGCAAATAAAATCAACTAAAGATGTAGCAAATTTACTTATGAATGAATTAAGACACAAAAAATGTGAAATAATAAAAGTGATAATATTGAATACTAAAAATAAAATAACACAGATTTTGGACTTGAAAGAAGGAGACACAAAAGAAGTTAGAATAGAACCTGTGCCAATAATGCAAGAGATAATAAAAGTAGCGGCTAGTAAATTTATAATAGTACATAATCATCCAAGTGGAGATTCATCTCCAAGTATGGCAGATATAGAATTTACAAAGAGAATAAAAGAATGTTCAAATATTCTTGGAGTAAATTTTTTAGACCATGTTATAATTGGAGACGGAAATTACAAAAGCATATTAAATTATAGAGAGGAAGAATTCGTATGAAACTATTTGACTTTAATTCAAAAGATATCGGAATGGACTTAGGAACTGCAAATATATTAATTGCTCTAAAGGGAAAAGGTATTGTTTTAAGAGAACCATCAGTTGTAGCATTAGATAAGATAAATGGCGAAATTGTAGCAACAGGAAAAGAAGCTAGAGATATGCTAGGAAGAACACCAGAAAACATAAAAGCAGTAAGACCAATGCAAGATGGTGTTATTGCCGATTTTACTGCTACACAGCTTATGCTAAAAAATATGTTAAGAAAAGTTTGTCAAAAATATAATGCTGGAAAGCCAAGAGTAGTTGTGGGAGTTCCTTCTGGAATAACAGAAGTAGAAAGAAAGGCAATAGAAGAGGCATTTTTGCAAGCAAATGCAAGAGAAGTTTATTTAATTCAAGAACCAATGGCAGCAGCAATTGGAGCAGGGCTAAATGTAAAAGAAGCAAATGGACATATGATAATAGATATAGGTGGAGGAACAACGGAAGTTGCAGTAATTTCTCTTGGAGGAATAGTAGCAAGTACATCAGTAAAAGTTGCTGGAAATGAGATTGACGAAAGTATAGTAGAATATTTAAAAAGAAAAAAGGGAATTGCAATAGGTTTATCAGCAGCAGAAAATTTAAAAATAGAATTAGGATGTGCACTTCCACTTGTATCAGAAATAAGTAAGCAAATAAGAGGAAGAGACTTAGATACAGGGCTTCCAAAAACCATAGAAGTATCTTCAAAAGATATAGAAGAAGCAATGAAAAAGCCGATAAGTGAAATCATAGAAGCAATAATAGGAACACTTTCTAATACACCTCCAGAGCTTGCTTCAGATATAATAATAAATGGAATTTATTTAGCAGGTGGAGGAGCACAGATAAGAAATCTTGATAGCTTAATAGCTAAGAAGACGGGAGTTCAAACATTTGTAGCAGATGCTCCACTAGAATGTGTGGCAATTGGTGCAGGAAAAGTTTTGGAAAATATCGAAAGCCTAAAAGGAGTATTAATGAATTCGGAAAAAACATATTAGAAAAGGGAAGGAGCTCTTACAGGTTAAATGTAAGAAGATTGTATATGAAAAATAAATCTGGAATAATAGGAATTATTATTACAACAGTTATACTTATAGTAGTGGTGATTGTTTCAAATATAAGCACAGGGAATCTAACATTTGTAAGAGATACAATCGGAAAAATGTTTATTCCCATGCAAAATGGTTTAATATACATAAAAGAAAAAATAACTGGAAATGATCAGCAGCTTAGCGATATGGAAAGTTTAAAAGAAGAGAATACAAAATTAAAAGAGCAAAACACAAAGCTTCAGGAACAAGTAAGAGAACTAGAGATATTAAAATCAGAGAATAATACATTAAAAGAATATGTAAATTTGAAAGATAAATATTCTCAGTATACAACAGTTCCAGGCTATGTAATAGAAAGAAGCTTAAGTAATTATGAAAAACTATTGATAATAAATGTTGGTAGTAATGATGGTATTGCAGAAAATATGCCAGTTATATCAGAATCTGGACTTGTAGGATATGTTGTAGCAGTAACTAAGAATACTGCTACTGTACAAACGATAATAGACATATCAAGTAATGTTAGTGCAAATATAGCAAATGTGGATGAAAGTGTAGTTTTAAAAGGAACATTAAATAGTGAAAAGAAATTAAAAGCAACATATATCCCAGCAGATAGTACAATACTTCAGGGAGATGAAGTTGTAACATCAGGGCTGGGTGGCATATATCCTAAAGGAATTTTGATTGGACATATAAAAAATATTATAAATACCAAAAATGAAGCCGATAGATATGCAGAAATAGAATTATCAACAGATTTTAGAAAATTAGAAACGGTTTTAGTAATAACAGAAAAATAGGAGAAGAAAATTGAGAAAATTTAAAGCTATTTTAATAACATTATTAATATTTTTTATATTATATTTTTTTCAAGCAAATATATTTTCTTGGTTCAATATAGGAGGAATAATGCCAAATCTATTTGCGGTTTATGCCTTATTTCTTGGATTATTTGTGGGAAACAAAGTTGGAGGAATTTTAGGAATAATATTTGGACTAATAATAGATTTATCAATAGGTTCTTTAATTGGAGTTAGCTCAGTATTATTGGGGATAATAGGTTTGCTTGGAGAATATTTTGATAAAAACTTTTCAAAAGATAGTAGATTTACCATAATATTAATGTCAGCAGGAGCGACTCTATTATTTGAAACCTCGATATATGCATTAAAGATTTTTAGCACAGGAGCAAATTTTGAATTATTGAGTTTTAGTTTAACACTTTTTGTAGAAATAATATTCAATAGCTTGTTAATAATCATTTTATATCCAGGAATAAAAAAAGTGGGATATTATATAGAAGATTCATTTAAAGGCAAAAAGATTTTAACAAGATATTTTTAAAAGTAAAAATTGGAGGGATAATGGAGCAAAAGCAAGAAAGCAAGATAAGATATAATATATTAATTGCTACTGTGTACATAATAGGAATAATTTTGCTACTACAACTATTTAACTTACAAATCATAAACGGAAAATCATATAGAGAGCAGTCAAATACGAGATTAACTAGAGAAAGTACAATAAAGGCTGCTAGAGGAAATATATTAGATAGTAGTGGAGAAAAGTTGGTATCCACAAAATTGGTATATAATGTGGAAATCTATAAGACAAAAGTGGACAATAAGACATTAAACGAAGCGTTGCTTTTATTGGCAAATACTCTTGAAGGAAATGGGGACAAGTATAAAGACAACTTTCCAATAACAGTAAATCCATACGCATTCAAAAATGAAGAAAATGGAGAAACATTTAAAAAGCAAAATAACATAGATTTATCATATAATGCAGAACAATGTTTTAATCATTTTAAGGAAAAATATAAAGTTGAAACAGATAATATAGAAGATGCGAGAAAAATCATAACACTTAGATATGCAATTTCCGTAGATGGATATAGTAATACAAAATCTGTAAAACTTGCAAGTAATATTAGCAACAAAAGTTTGGCAAAACTAAATGAAATGAGTGCAAGTTTTCCAGGAATAAGTACAACATCAGAGCCAACTGTTAGTTATCCATATGGAGAAATGGCATCACATATATTAGGATATGTAGGACCGATAAATGGCGATGAACTAAAAGCGATGGGTAGTGAGTATAATCAAAATGACATAATAGGAAAGACTGGCATAGAATATGTATTTGAAAAATACTTAAGAGGCAAAGATGGAATAAAGCAAATAGATATGTCCGTAGATGGAATTGTAACAGACGAATATGTAACAAAGGAGGCAGTTGCTGGTAAAGATATAATGCTCACAGTGGACGCGGAATTGCAAAAAATTACAGAAAATGCATTAGCTAACAATATAAAAATAATGCAAGAAGGATATTTTGGAAAGCCAATAGATGCAAAAGAAGGAGCAGCAGTAGTTTTAAATGTAAAAAGTGGAGAAGTACTTGCAATGGCAAGCTATCCAAATTATGATCCATCACTATTTACGGATGGCATTAGTACAGAAAATTGGAATAAATACAGAGACGCAGAAGATCACCCTTTAATGAATAAAGCAATAGGAACAGTGTCTGCACCAGGTTCGATATATAAAATGGTTACTGCTATTGCAGGGTTAGAAAGCGGTGCGATAGATACAACTACTAAAATAAATGATACAGGAAGATACACATATTATTCAGATTATCAACCTACTTGCTGGAATAAAGCAGGGCATGGATGGTTAAATGTAACAGCAGCAATAGAAAAGTCATGTAATTACTTTTTCTATGAAACAGGAAGAAGAACAGGAATTGAAAGAATAGACCAAGTTGCTAGTGCATTTGGACTTGGACAAAAAACTGGAATAGAATTAGCAGGAGAAGTTTCTGGAACTCTTGCTTCAGAAAAAACAATGGGATCATGGTCAGGAGGATATACAGTTCAAGCAGCAATAGGTCAACTTAATAATGCATTTACTCCTCTTCAAATGGTAAAATATGTGGGCATGATAGCAAATGGTGGACACAACTTAGATGTAACACTAATAAAATCAATAAAAAATGCAGATGGAAGCGAAATTTCAAAAGATGAAATTAATGGATATGTTAACGAAAAACTTGGTATAACAGGTAATAGTGGTTCAGATTTACAAATAAGTGATAAAAATTTACAAGCTGTAAAAGAAGGAATGAAAGGTGTTACAAGTGATAGAGGTGGAACAGCTTATAGATACTTTGGAGATTTTAATATAGAAGTAGCGGGAAAAACAGGTTCTGCATCAACTACAACAACAGGAAGAGCTAACGCTTGGTTTGTTGGATTTGCACCATATGATGATCCAGAGATTGCAATTGTGGTATTTATAAAAGATGGACAATCTGGAAGTTATACATCTGTAACTGCAAGAGAAATATTTGCACAATATTTTGGAATGAATGCAGGGACAATAACTGAAGACATGTCAGCAAGTTCAGATATGCAAACAATAAGATAAATAAAAAGTCTTGTAAAAAATTGAAATATAAAGCAGAAAAGGAAGCAGAAAATGGGAAGAAACATAAACATATTTTTAAAAAAAGATAATATTGTACTTAAGATAAGAGAAGAAGCAACTAAAAGAGAGATTTTAGAAGAATTGGAAGAGAAGTTGCCGGAGCTAAAAGCATTTTATCAGGAAGAAAAGACTCCTATACTAGTAACAGGGAAGATGTTAAAAAAAGTAGAAATAGATGAAATACAAAAGCTAATACAAAGTCAAATAAAAGTAAAGGTGGATTTCGATAGCCCTAAAACGCTAGGGCTTCACGGAATAAAAAAGACTTTTAAAAAAGATATTGAAACTTCAGAAACAAAATTTTATAAAGGTTCTTTAAGGTCTGGGCAAAGAATGGAATTTGAAGGTAGTATAGTAATCTTAGGAGATGTAAATGATGGTTCAGAAGTAATTGCAGAAGACAATATTGTTGTTTTAGGATGCCTTAGAGGAATGGCACATGCTGGTGCAAAGGGTAATGAAAAAGCGATAATAGCAGCAAATCTAATAGAAGCCCCTCAATTAAGAATAGCAAGTGTAATAAAAGAAAGAAGTAGAGACGAAATTGAAACAGAAAGTTATTCATATTCATATATAAATGAAAAAGGAATAATAGAAATGGAATAAAGAAAACTCCAATCCAAAGAATATTAATGGATTGGAGTTTTTTATAGAAGAAAAATCTTTTGCTAATTTTCTAAATTCTGTATTAAAAATATTAGGAAAAATTAAAAGCTAATTTATAAGAAGTAATATTAAAGCAATAAACAGAAATTTATCATCAACATCATTTTTATAAAGAATAAGCAAAATAAGTATTATTAAGATATCATCAGTATGAAGTTTAAAACCAAATAAATCTATAACTCCGTCTTCATTTGACTCAAACAAATTCAATGTTTATCACCACCAAAACCATCAAATAGCTGTGTCATTTTTCCCATTTTTATTAACTTAATATACTCATCCACTTTTTCTTTTTTTCCGTCTCTTAAATATGGCTTTAAAGACATTAAAAGTTTAGACATATCATCATTTCCGTTTGCAGATTTCATCTTTGACATTATGTTTTGAATCTTCATTATAGTTTCCATATCCAAATTAGGTAAAGAGTCACTAGAATCATTAGATGCTTCGGAAGAATTGTTGGAATTAGACTGAAAACTATTGAATAGCGAAGTTAAGCTACTAAAATCCATATTTGATGAATTTCCAGAAGAATTGTTGTTACTATTTGAACCATGATAATTAGTCTGAGGGCTTTTGGCACGGTTGTTTATATTAGCTGACATATTACTCTTTTCAGAATATGTACTTGCATATTTGTTATACATATCTTTCTGGGAATAATTATTGCTTTGTGAAGTTTTTATATTTTCATTTGAGCTATTCATATTTTTGTTTATATATCTATTATTTACAGAATTATTATATCCTCCATTGGTACTATTTCGCATTTGATTATTTCTAAAATTATTACTATTGTTATAGGAATCATTATATCCATTTGCAAAGCTATTATTAGAATTTTGGCTATTTCCAATATCCTTATTATTCATGTTGTTTTGCATATTAGAAATAATAGATTTCAATTCATCTGGAATTTGATTATTATTAATCATCTCCTGTGCTTTTTTTATCATATTAGCCATATCATTATCATTCATAAAAACCTCCTAAAATGCAAGCAAATAAATACTTGAAAACTAAAATGTTACAATGCATAAAGCTTACGCGTACTTAATATATAACTATAATATTATATTCGGGAAGATGAAAAATGTTACATTTTTGTAAAATAAATTTAATAAAAGAGCGGATGAAATAGTTTCCGTATGCACAAAGGCAAATAATACCATAAAGATAAAAAAATAGATATTGCGAGATAAAAAAAAATCAATTATTATATTAAAGAAATATAATAAATATACGTGTAATATATAAACACTAAAAAAGCTTTAAAAAACAAAAAATATAAGAGCAAAAATGTAAAAAAGCCTTGAAATTTAGGCGGAAACACGATATAATTAAGTTATGTCAATTTTAAATTTTAGGAGGGTTACAATGCAAGGTAAAAAGATGCTAATTTATAGCAAGTTAGTGGCAGCTTTGCTTATAGGATTATTAGTTGGCGCAAATTTCATACAAGCAGGTGTATATGCAGCAAATGAAGTAGCGAATTTAACTAATCAAGATGAAAAAACAAGTGAAGAAAATGTAACATTTAACAGTGTTATAGGAAAAAACAAGGAAAAGGCGGGATATAATTATTCAGCAGATGTAAATTCTACTGACACAAAATTGTATCTTTCTTTAGCAGTTAAAAATGGAGGATATTTAAAAGACATAACTGTAAGCTTGGAAAAAAACAATTATAAGCTAAACACAGAAAACTTGGAAAATGGAAAAATAAAAAATATAAATGAAAATACATTAGAGTTAAACCAAGTTACTACTGGAAAAAATGTAGAGTTAGAAATTCCAATAAGCTTAAGAAAAGAAGAATATGTAGATGCATATGAATTAAATAAAGATAGTAAAGTCAAGTTTACTGCTACATATGTAAATATTCAAAACAAGGAAAAGAAAATAGAAAAAGAATTAACTTTACATTTAAATTGGACTGTACAAAAAGAAAGCTTGGTAGGAGAAACAAATCAAGAAATAATTAGATATTTGAGCTATAATGGAAATACAATGATAAGCTCATTAGTATCAGATAGTCTAAAAGATTACATTTTACCAGTAAGCAAAAAACAAATTAGAATACAGGTTCCAAAAGTAAGTGAAAAAAATCCAAAAAGTGTAATAGTAACAGCAATAGATACATCAGCAACAAATGGTAAACTTGATGGAGTGGATTTTAGTGAGAATAATTATAATTATGATGCAGAAACTGGAATATTAACAATAAATGTAGAAAATAGCATAAATGAAGAAGGAAAAGTTGCTTGGGTAAAGGGAACTCCAGATAAATTTGTAGTAACTTATATATATGAAGAAGATGTAAAAGAAAAAGCTATAAAAATTCATACTGAATCTGAAACAGAAACATTAGTACTTAATGGACAAACAGTAAAAGCTAATTTAGAAAAGAAGGACTATGACCTAGACTCAAAAATAGGAGACATAGCAACAGCAGAAGTAACAGCAAACAATGAAGCAATAAATAAAGGATATTTATATGCAAACAAAGATAAAAATGATGGAAAAGTAGAAACAGATTTTAGTGTAAACTACAAAATAAATGTAGGTCTTGCAGAAGCTTTAAATGAAATAAACTTAAAAGAAGTAGGGGATTTCTTTGGAGATGTAGAGGCAGGAAATAATATTTATAATAAAAGAGTTAGCATAAAAAGAGAAGAATTAATAAAACTTTTGGGTGAAGAAGGAACAATTAAAGTACTAAGAAAAGATGGAAAAGAAATTGGAACATTAAATAAAGATACTTTAGAATTAGAAGTAAATGAAAGTAAAATTTCTTTTAAGACAAGTAAACCTAAAACAGAAGGTGAGTTAAGCATAAAAATAGAAAAAGCTATAAAGGGAGACTTACCTTACTCAAAAGAACAAATAGCAAGCTTCGATACTATAAATACAAAGGTGAAAATTAATACAGAAGCAGAGGGTGCAATAAAACTAGAAGAACCAACATCAAAAGCAAGTATAGATGTAAGTAATGAAAATTTATCAACAGTAGTAGAAAATCAAAATGTAATAATTAATGTAACATTAGAAAGAGATGATGTAACAGATTTATTATATAAGAATCCAGCGTTACAAATAAAATTGCCAAAAGAAGTAACAGAAATAAATGTAAAAGATGCTACACTTTTATATGACAATGAGTTAAAAAGTACAGAATTCACAGTAGAAGGAAATGTATTAAAATTAAAATTAGAAGGAACTCAAACAGAATACAATAACAACTCAACTTCAAAGGGTACAGTAATAAGAATAGTAACAGATTTAAAATTAGATAATTTAGCACCTAGTAGAAATGCAGAAGTAGAACTAAGTTATTCAAATGAAAATAAAATAGTATCTACATTAGAAGAAAGTACAAAATCAATAAAAACAAACATAAATGTAGTTGCTCCTACTGGATTTGTTACAACAAATACAATGACCGGTTTTAATGGAAATATGACTGTAACTTCACAAGAGGGTGCAGAAGGTATTGGAAAAATAGAAGTTTTAGCAAATGAAGTAAAAGCAGAAATAAAAGGAACAATTGTAAACAACTTAGGAGAGAATGCAACTGGATTAAAAATAATTGGAAGAATTCCTTTCAAAGGAAACAAAGAAATAGATGGAAGTAAAGACTTAGGAACAACATTTGATACTAAAATGGCAGGGCAAATTACTTTAGAAGGAATTGATGCAGAGGTATATTACTCAGAAAATAAAGAAGCAGACACAGATTTACAAAATGAAGCAAATGGATGGAAAAAAGAATATACATCAAATGCTAAGTCATACATGATTGTTGCTACAAAAGAAGCAGATGGAAAGACTGGTGTTGTAGAACACGGAGCAAGAATTAATTTTAGCTATCCTATAATAATACCAGCAAATGTTGACTATGGTAATATAGCTAAATCTAACTATGGTGTATATTATGATAATAGTGCAGAAGAAGGAACAAAGCAAAATGTAGTTTTAGCAACAGCGGTTGGTGTTAAGACAGCTGCAAAAGCTGAAGCAGAAATACAAATATCTGCAAAAGATATGATTACTGGAGAAAATATTTCAGATAACGGAAATATAAAAGAAGGACAATATATAACATATAATATTTCTATAAAAAATACTAGCAAAGAAGCAATAGATGGTGTAAAGGCAAAAATAGAATTGCCATCAGGATCTGCAAGATTAATTATAGAAGATGCATTAGAGGATAGTTGGTATAAAGAATATTATAAAGATTATGTATCTCCATATACAGAAGATGTAGGAAAAATTGAAGCTGGAGAAACAAAGACATTTAGTGTAAATATGATTGCGGGTTCAAAAACAGAGACTTCAGAAGATAACAAAAAGATATTAAGAGTAAGTGCTACTGCCAACAATATGGATGGAGAGGCAAAACAAATCTTTACAGGTAATATGGTAGAAGGTATACTTACAGCATTATTAAAAACAACATATGAAAACAAAAATATAGATGTTGGACAAATAGTGGAAAATTCAATAGAAATTACAAATCCAACAAATGCTGAAAGAACTAATATAGTTGCTAAAATTAAAATACCAGAAGGATTAAAATATGTATCTGATAATTCAGATGGTAAGTATAATGATAATTCTAGAGAATTAACATTTAATATTGGAACACTTAAAGGAAGAGAAAAGAAGAATATTGAAATTTCAATGGAAGCAGTAGCAGGTTCAAACAATGAGAATTTACAAAGCAAAATAGCAGTAACATGTAGTGAAACAAAAGATACTATTTATTCAAATACAGTAACTGTATATTTTGGAAAACCACATGTAGAAGCTAAATTATCAAGTAATGTTTCAGGAAATATTTTAGATAGTGATACATTAGAATATTACATTGATTTAAAAAATACTGGAAAGATTCCTGCAAGAGTAAATATTATAGATAATGTACCAGCAGGATTAACAAGTAGTTCATATAAAGTTGAAGTTTCAAATGGTGAAACTGTAAACAAAGAATATTCAGCAAGCCAAATAGCACAAATTATTGATTTAGAAGCTGGAGGAACAGCTAGACTTACTTTAGTTACAAAGCCAGTTGCAATTTCAGGAGGAGAAACAAAAACTGTAACAAATACACCAGAGGTATATATATTAAAACAAAATAGCACTGAGCAATTAGGAAAAGTTGATATAAACAGTTTAACACATACAATAGAAGGAACAGGTGGCTCAAATAATGTTACAAATGGTAAATTCAAAGTAACAGGAACAGCTTGGATTGATGAAAACCAAGATGGCATAAAGGGAGACCAAGAGAAAAGATTTAGTGATATTGAAGTAGTTCTATATGATGAAACTGGACATATTGCAAAAGATGCAAATGGAAAAGAACTTATAACTAAAACAAGTGCAGAAGGAAAATATACATTTGAAAATTTAAATACAGGTAAATACCAATTAGTTGCAAAATATAATACTACGGATTATTTAGTTACAACATACAGAAAAGAAAATGTTGCAGAAGCGGAAAATTCAGATTTTGTTGAAGCTACTTTAGATGGAGTTCCAGTCGCAGCAACAGATATATTTGAAATAGTAAATGCAAATCATTACAATATGGACTTAGGACTAAAAGAAAAGGAAAAATTTGATTTAAAATTGGATATGAACGTATCAAAAGTTACAATTACAAATCCAAAATTAGATACGCAAACAAAAGAATATAATTCAAATTATGTAATGGTAAGTTTATTAAATACATATGTTGAATATTCAACTGTATTAGTAGAATATACATTATCTGTTACAAACCAAGGTAAAGTTGCAGGATATGCAAAAGAATTAATAGATTACTTGCCAGCAGGAATGGCATTTAGTTCAGATTTAAATAATAACTGGTATTTGGGAACAGATGGAAATTTATATACTACATCACTTGCAAATACATTAATAAATCCAGGAGAAACAAAAAATGTTAAATTAGTGCTTTCAAAGAAAATGACAGGTGAAAATGTAGGATTAGTACATAATGTAGCAGAAATAAGCAAAGATTATAATGAATATGGATTAAGAGATGGTAACTCTACACCAGGAAATAAACAAGATGGAGAAAATGATATGACAGCAGCTGATGTACTACTTTCAATGTCAACAGGTAGAGAAATAGCATCATTTATGGGAATAACTATTGGAATAATAGCAGTAGTAGCAGTAGTAGCATTTTTAATTAGAAAATATATAATAAGAAGAATATAGGAAAGGAGGGAATATATGAATAAGCAAAAAAGTATTATTAGTAAATTATTGTTTAGTTTATTAATAGTAGTTGCACTAATGATAATAAAAAGTAATAAAGTCAGTGCATTTGATACATTAATGGGTGGAATGGATTTCCACACTGGGCCAACTGGTGGAGATGGTATAACAATAGGTCCACATATGTATAACTATGGTGACCAATGGTGTGTAGATAACACAAAAACATTAGCTAGAACAGACACTGGAAGTAAAGGCGGAACATGTATAGCATATGTAAATAGAAATAAAAATGATTATTCATACAGAAATGAAATGAACCATTATGCATTAAGTAATTCTGCACAAGTTGAACAAAGTATAGCAGCAGCCTATTATACATATAAATTAATGGGTCAAGGAAGCAAAACAGAAATGCAACAAAATGTATGGTCGTCAGGTCAATGGAAAGGAAAAGAAGGTTATCATAATAACTTGGTAAATTATACAGGGAATAAGCAATCAGCAGGAAGTAAGGCAATATCTGCAAGAGCTCAGCAGTGGGCAAACTTTTACTATAATGTGTTAAAACCAAGTGGAATGAAAGTTAACATTGATGTAAAGCCAACAGATGAAAAAGAACTAAGTGTATATGTGGACCAAATAGCAAGAACATATACACAAGGTCCTTACATGATAGATTTAAAGAACTCAGGTGGAGCAAGTATTGCAAAACAAAAAACAGAATATAGCAATGGTGAAGATTTAGGTACATTAATATATAATGAGATTATTGAAGAGAATCCAGGAGAAGAATATTTTAAATTTTGTGAGTTAGATGAAGTATATGCAACAGTAAAATATACAGATGGAAGTATACAAGAAAAAGTAAAAATAAAAATTTTAGACGAAAATGGACAGGAACTAAAATTTCCAAAATTTACAGAGATATTTTACATTCAAATACAAATACCAGCAGGTGAAACAAGAACAGTAGAGACTTTTGAAATGGACTTTAAATTAAAATACATTACAGAATTACCTGGAAAAGTAAATACATATAAATCAGATTGGATTGAATATGAATTAACTTGTGAGCAGTTAAAAGAGCTTAAAACTTCAATATTATTTTACGATGCAGGAAGAGAATCTAGCTGGAAGACCATGGAATCAATTTCAACAATTGGTGTAGAAAATGAGGGACAGCTTAGAGCGTATTTATTGGCAAAAATAGTAGAAGCAGCAAGAATAAAAGGATATAATATTGTGGCAGTGGACGTAGTTAAAACGTCAGGATTTAAAGCACATTTTTATGCTACACCAGGCGGACACGAAGCAAAAGAATATACTAGCACAACGACTTTTAAAAATGACACAATAAGTTATTATAAATCTAAAGTAAACGAGGTAGATAGAGGATATTGGAAAGACATTACTGACGAATTCGGAGACGTAGTTGATAGGGAATGGGTGTCAGTACCAAAATGGGAGTATAATGGAACAGATTACGATTCGAAAGGTGATGCAGAATCAAAGGCAACAGCAGATGCGGAAGAGTATGTTAAAAAAATACTAGATGTAACACCATGGTTTTACTATTGGATGGATCATAATCCAGCTTTAAAAGAAGAAGGAACACAAAATGTTATTCAACCAGGTATAGAAATTATTTTACAAAGTCTATCAGCAGATACATATTCTTGGGCAAAAAATGATAAAACAGAGTTTCATTTAATTGGAACAGACTGCACAGTAGAAATAGGTGGAAAGGTTTGGGAAGATATAGGACAAACCAAAGAAAATACACTTAACGGAAAAATCGACGGTGGAGATAAAATGTATGGAGGAATGCTCGTAGAATTGCACTTAGGAGATGCAAATGGACCAGTTGTACCAAATTTAGGAGCATATACATACTCAACAACAACAGATGCAAATGGACTATATCATTTTTATAAATTGAATGCCCTAGAAAAATACACAGTAGTATTTACATTCAATGGGCAGTTATATCAGCAAACCTTCTATAATGATAACTTAAGCGGAGGATTTTCTAATGCTAAGGAAATTGACAGAGCAGGATTTGATGATAGATTTGACAGAATAGATTCATCGCCAAATAACTATAACCATACAGGATGGAACCAAGGATATGGTAAAAATGTATATCTAAAAGATAGTTCTGGAAATAATACCTCAGTAACATTTAGAAATGCATGGGACCAATTTGTACAAGCTGCAATTGGAACTAAAAACTATGAAGGAGCATATGGCTCTTTAAGTGGATGGTTAAGTGGAAATGGTGTTAGTGGTGAAGAAATAAATAGAGTAATTCACTATATTAAAGACTGTATGATTTTAGCTAATACTAGAAAATATCCAGTATATGATAGTTTTGTCATAGAAAATCTTGAATCACCAGGAAGTCAGCCACAAACAGAAGTAGCAGTTGGAAAGACATGGCCATCACTATATACAGCACTATCTGACCAAAGTAGAAATGTTGACTTTGGTATAAATGAAAGAGATTCAGCCGATTTAGCTCTTCAAAAAGACTTGTTTAAAACAACAGTTAGAGTAAATGGAAAAACTCAAACATATATGTACAATAAGAAAGACTCAGACATTGACGATGATGGAAACTGGAATATAACAGTAAGAGCCGGAGATTACTTATATAATGGGGATTATAAATATACTAGAGAGATACGTAAGTCAGAATATCTATATGAAGGAGATATATATACAGCAGGAGGTACAAATGCTAAAGACCTACGAGTATATGTCACATATAGAATTGCAATTAGAAACCAATCACAAACTTGTGATACAAGCATAAATGAAATTGTCGATTACTATGACAAAAATGAATTCACATTTGATGGTGTAAAAAATGGAAATAATTATACACCAAATAGTTATTCAGATTTCGAACATTCAAATGTCACATCTTATGTAGGAGATAGAAATGGAAATAAGGTAAAAGACTTAACAGTAACAGAAAATTCTACATTAGGAAATGGTGTTGGAAACAAAGACTTAGGCCATGGATATACTCCAATTTACCTTTCTGGAATTACTAAACCAAATGGAGGAACATATTTATCTACTGGAGATATAGCTTTTGTTTATGTAACTTTTGAAGTAAATAAACACACAGATGAAAATGGCATGGAAGATAGAGTTCAGTTAGACCAAAATGTTATGTCTGGTGCACTAAAAGGTACAGGAAAACGAAATATAGCAGAGATAAATGGATATTCTACAATATATAAATCAGGATATGTTGTACCAGATAGAGGAGATGTTGGCGGACAAAAAGCAGGGTTACTAGATATTGACTCAAGAGCTGGAAACTTAACAGGACATGATTTAGATGGAGCTGGAGATTTAATTATATCAAATGATCCAGTAAAGAGTAGAGTAGAAGACGATACAGATAAAGCACCAAATGTAATATTAAAATTCCCTGCAACAGATGATGATGAAAGAGTAGTACAAGGTTATGTGTATGAAGATAGTAGAAATACTAAATCAGATGAAGCAGTTGTTGGAAACGGTGTATATGAACAAGGTGAAACTCTTATAGATGGTGTTACAGTACAATTAGTAGAGTTAGTACAAGAAGTAAACGGAAATGGTATTCCAACAGGAAAATACTTGGGAGAATATGTATGGAATTCAAAGAGATGGGATGCAGGAAGTAAATCTTGGGTAGATGTAAATAGTAGTGCAAATTCAGGTAGCTTAAGATATTATAGTGGACAAGGACAGTTTGCTACTGATGCAACAGTAAGCCCAATAATTTCCGGAGTTCCTGGAACTGCGACAGAAATTTCTGGATATAAATTTGAAGGAGATCCTAAAGGACAATATGCATTTAAATCTATTCCAGCAGGAGACTTATTTGTAAGATTTATCTATGGTGATACTACTCAAACTACACTTACAAAAACAGATGGAGAAGGAAGCGAAGTTACAAATCTTCTAAACGGTGCAAATGTAGATAATACAAAAGGATATATATCAACTTCAGGATTAAATGCTAAATCATATAATGGTCAAGATTACAAGAGTACAACTTACCAAACAGGAGTAAATCAAGATGGAAGTTATAATGGAATAAACGGATTCAAAAATTATGACGTTCAAAATTACAGCATATTAGGCGAATACAAAAAGGATGAAGTAAATACAACCGACGGTAAAGATAAAAATGTAATGTACTATTATAATATTGGAAATAGCCAAAATGCAAATGGTGTATCTGATGCAAAAGATGTCAAGAACATAAGAGACAATGAAAAATTATACTCAAGTGGAGAAAAGGACATAGATGGAGTAACTAATGCAAGCTTAACAAATGCTAGAGCAGAAGTACTTGCATCAGGATTAAAAATAGCATCAAATGACTTAGATAAACAAGAAGGAATAAGTAAAGAAACACTAAAAACATCAAAAGTATCTAAACAAATAGAGTTATTAAAAGAGCTTATGACAAATACAAAAATGATAGCTCAAACTGGTGTCATAAATACAACTGTTGAATGGAATACAGCACATACAGATGGACAAGGCGACAATAACAACATGAACTATGTATTAAAAGATGTAGACTTAGGACTAGAAGAAAGGCCAGTGGCACAATTAAGACTATCAAAAGAAGTTTCAAACTTAAAAATAACTTTAGCAGATGGAACAATAATGTTTGATACAGATAAATCTGTAAATAACTTACCATTCTCTAAACATGAAGGACACAAGGTAACTTATTCAGATGAACAAAATAAAAATATAAATGTTCCAACAGCAAATGCTAAGGCATATAGACTAACAGCAGTTAAAATTGCAAATAATACAGCATCAATGCCAGAATTAATTACAACATATATGGACGAAGAATTAATGTATGGCGCAAGAATAGAATTAATGTATACCTTAAAAGTAACTAACGTAGGGGAAGTAGATTATATAGATAATAGATTCTATTATACAGGCAAATCAGCACATGCTGGTGATACAAACTATATTTCAAAAACAAACCCACATACAATAGTAGATTATATATCTAATAACCTTCAATTCTTACCAACAAATAGTGCAAATAAGGACGGAAACGGTAATACAATTTGGGCTATAAGAACGGTAGACGAACTTACAGGACATGGAACTGAAAATAAAAATAGCAATAAAGACTTAGTAAATAGTAAATATAAAAAGGTAATGGAAACATATAACTCAATGGTTACGACAAAATCATTATCTAAAGACTTACTTCCAGAAGGAACAACTGAAAAAGATGAATCAACAGTATCTACAAAATTAATGTTATCATCAACATTGGTTCCAGATACAGGAGATGACAGCATGGTATACAACAACTTAGCAGAAGTTGTTCAAACTTCAAATACTCAGGGAAGAAGAATGAAATATGCAATTTCAGGAAACCAACCAATGTCAGATCAAACTTTAAAACCACAAACATCAGTAGATGAGGAAAATGGGGTATACACAAAAGCAGACTTAGTAACTCCAACAGAAATAGACGCAGATAGTGCACAGAAGGTATTAATTTTACCTCCAACAGGTGCTAATAGAAATTACACAGTATGGATAATTGTTGGAATAATGTCAGCTCTAATAATTGTTATAGGTGCAGTCCTTATTAAAAAGTACTTTAGAAAAAAATAAATACCTTAGTAAATAAAAGAAGATAGCTTAAGCTTTAATGCTTAGGCTTTCTTTTGTTATTTAATAGGAAAAAGCAAGGTTTCCTATTAAATAACAGCATTGTACACAATTTTACATTTATAAAATTGGCACACGAACAAAGACGCGGGAGGTATAAATTTAAAATAATAAAAAAATTTAAAAAGCCGCTTTTGTTCTGATAATAATAATTGATTTTTCCACATATATATGATAAAATCTAAACAAAAAATAAGAGAAAATTAAGCATATATTACAAGTAATAAAATATATGTAAAAAAATTACAAAACAAATAAAAAACGATAAAAATATGTCACAAGATGTAGTATACTTTTTTAATTCTACATACTAAATTTGACAAAATAATCAAAAGACAAGTATTAAAATATAGTTAAATTAAAAAAGTAAGAGGTGTGTAAATGTTGCAAAATATTTCAAAAGATTTAGGATATGAAGAAAATGAAAATGAAAATATTAGAGATTATAACTTGGTTTTAAAGAAAATATTTACTAAACAAAATTGTATAGTGTACATATTATCGTTTTTGGTATCAATGGTAAACTTTGGAGAGGGAATTGGGCTTGCACCATTTGGACTAGCTATGCTAGCTGCTTCAATAAGTAAGGGAATTCCAATTGTATTAGTATTTTTAGCAAGTTTAGCAGGTACAGCAATTAGCTTTGGGCTAAATGGTATGTTAGTGTATATTGTAAGTTGTCTACTAGTACTTTTAACAGTTATAATTTCGAAACCTATTAAGAATATGAATGATGCAAATGAAAAAGTAAAAATAGGTGGCAGATTAGCAATTTCAGTATTTTTAGTTCAACTAGTATATATAATATTCACGAATTTTTATTTTTATGACTTATTAAATGGAATAATGATAAGTATAACATGCTATATATTCTATAAGATATTTGTAAATTCAATATCTGTTATAAGTGAATATGGAGTAAAAAAAGTATTTTCAGTAGAAGAGGTAATAGGGGCAAGTTTAATTATTGCAATTGCAGCTTCAGCATTGGGAAGTATTAATATAATGTCATTCTCAATAAGAAATATAATTTGCATTTTTGTGGTTTTATATTTGGGATGGAGAAATGGAATCTTAGTTGGTGCAACAAGTGGTATAACTGTTGGAGTTGTACTTAGTATAGTTGGTGGAAGTGAAGAAGTACTAATTGCAGCTTATGCAATTTCTGGTATGATAGCAGGACTTTTAAATAAATTCGGAAAAATAGGAGTAATAATAGGATTTATAATAGGAAATATTGCAGTTGCATATGCTTCAAATGGTGGAGCAGAAAGTCTTATAATGTTCCAAGAAATATTAATTGCATCAGCAGGATTAATATTTGTTCCTAAGGTAAGTAAAATTAATATAGAAGATGTAATTCCTACTGTAAAAATGCTGCCAGAAGCGGGAAGAAATTTAGAGGAAAGTCAAGAAACATTAGAAAAATTAAATAGCATTTCCAGAACTATTTCAGAGATGGCAAGCAACTATCAAGAAAGTGAGTCATATGAAAAGAATTTAGAAATATTCGAAGATGAACTTGCTGATAGCCTAGAAGGACTTGAAAACAACTTCTTATATGAAGAGATTTGGGATAATAAAGGAAATATCATAGAAGATATTTTAGACAATCTTTTGGATAATGGTGTTATGACTGAAAACGGAATTATAAGTGTTTTTGCTAAGCATAATATATATATTTCTAGTGGAGAATACCTAAAAGCAAATGAATTAGATGAAATACAAGAAATGATAAAAGCTATAAATACTGCATATAGAATAGCAAGAGCAAACTTTATTTGGCAAAGAAAGCTTGACGAAAACAATAAAAATGTTTCAGAGCAACTAAAAAATGTATCACAAGCAATTGAAGATATAGCAACTAATATGGAAACAAAAACAGAAGAATTCGAAGAGGAAAAAGAACAAATAAAGATACTTTTAAAAGAGAAGAATATAGAATTAAAAGATTTAAGTATAAAAAGAGAAAATTCAGGAAGATATATCATAAATGCATATACAAATGTATGTGATAATGAAAACGGAAAAAACTGCCCAATAAAGCCACTTGGAAGACTTTTAGAAAAAGTTTTAGGTGAAAAAATTTTAATGCAAGACCAGAAATGTGGTTTAAGATTAAATAAAAAAACTTGTATGTATACATATATTTCGGAAGACAAATACATAATGCAAACAGGAATAAGTAAGGCTAAAAAAGATGATTCAATTGTATCAGGAGATAATATTTCACAAATTAGGCTTGGGGATGGAAAGTATCTTTTAGCAATAAGTGATGGAATGGGTTCAGGTGCAAATGCAAGAAGAAATAGTAAGATTGCAATAAGCATGTTAGAAAGGCTTTTAAGTACAGGTTTTGATAAAGAAACATCTTTGAATTTAATAAATTCAGCTATTATGAATGCAAACAAAGAGGAAATGTATGCAACTTTAGATGTAGAAATAATAGACTTATATGCAGGAAAAATAGAAATACTTAAAAATGGAGCTTGCCCAACATATATTAAAAGAGGAAAAAATGTTACCATGGTGAAATCTACGTCTTTACCAGCGGGTATAGTAAGTAATGTAAATGTTGACACATATGATAAAGACTTACAAGAAGGTGATATAGTAGTAATTTGTAGTGATGGAATAATAGAATCAAATAATGAATATGCAAATAAAGATTTATGGCTGAAATACTTGTTAGAAGAAATTCAAACAGACAGTCCAGAAAGAATTTCTAATATAATATTAAAAGAAGCCATAGATAATGACTTTGGAAAAGCTAAAGATGATATGAGTGTAATTGTATTTAAAGTAAATAAAAAGTAGATATGCTAAAGAATTAATGTCCTAAGCTTAGGATTTATAACACAGAGTTATAAATGTTATGAGCTTAGGATATTTTCTTATAAAAAATATTGTGAGAAATTTAAATATCCACCAATTTTTAAGCATTGTTATTACTATAGTGAGTTTTTAAAATTTACTTGAAAATATAAGGTTTTTATGATAACATAAAAAAGAATGGAGGATATGATGTCAAGTAGAGGAAGAAGATATGATGGAGAGCCAAAATTAAATATAAAAAAAGTAATAGCGGTAATAATAGTATTAGCAGTTATTATAATGTGTATAGCATTAATTATAAAATTTGCTAAAAAGGAGGGGAATACAGATACAAAAGTAGTTTCGAACTCGTATATGTCAGCTTATTCTAATGGAAAATGGGGAGTTATTAATTCAAAAGGCGAAGCGGTTATATTGCCTAATTATGATGAAATGATATTAGTACCAGATCCATCAAAACCAGTGTTCATTTGTACATCAGATGTTAATATTGAAAATGGAACATATAATTCATTTGCAATTAATAATGAGGGCAAGAAATTATTTGAATCATATGAAAAAGTAGAAGCACTTCAAAATATGGATACAAATGGAGTAGTATTTTATGATACAAATGCTCTTAAAGTATATAAAAATGGAAAATATGGATTAATTAATTTAACAGGGAAAGAACTTCTTAGCCCTGAATATGATTCAATAAATGCATTAAATAAAATTAAAAATAGTTTACTTACAGTTAAAGACGGAAAGTATGGATTAGTGGACAATAGTGGAAATAGTATTATAGATAACTTATATACAGAAATAACAGCATTAACAAACAAATATGAAGATGGGTACATTGTAAAAAATGAAGATGGAAAATATGGAATTATAAATTACAATAAAAAACAGGTACTAGAGTGTAAATATGATGAAATAAAAAATGTATATGGAAGCAATATGTATGTAGTTAAAGAAGCGGGGAAAGTAAAGGTAATAGACTCAAATGGAAATACAAAACTTGAAAGCGGATTTGATGAAATTGTTAGCATAGATAGTAGTAATATAGTAATAAAAAGGAACTCAAAATATGGAGTCGTAAATAGCTTAGGAGAAACAAAAATAGAGCCGACATATGAATATTTAGAATATACATTTGATGGAAACTATATTGCAAAAAAAGATGGAAAATATGGAATTGTTAATCTTTCAAATGAAACAAAAGTAGACTTTAGCTATGTAAATATGATTTACATGAAAGATGAAAACTTTATAAAAGCAGAAAGAGAAGACTTTAAAACAGATTTGATAGATAATAATTTAAGTGTTAAAGTAACTGGAACAATATCAGAAATAAATAGCAGTAAAGGATACATTAAAGTAAGAGAAAATGGAGAATATAATTATTACAATTTTAAATTAGAAAAGAAAAATGCAGTAGAGATATTTACATCAAATACATTATTTTTAGCAAAAAAAGATGGAAAATATGGATATGTAGATAAAAATGGAAATGTAATTATAGACTACATTTATGATGATGCAACAGAGCAAAACGATTATGGATATGTTGCTGTTAAAAGTGGCGGGGTATGGGGCGCTCTTGATCAAAATGGAAAGAATGTAATAAGTCCTTCATACAAATTAGAACAAAACACAATTATAAGCTTTGTTGGAAAGTGGCATTTAGCACCAGATTTAAATGCAAATTATTATACTGATGAAAATGAATAAAGTTTCTAGGTTTATTTAAAACCTAAATAAATTTATAAAGGAAAAACTAATGAGTAAATTTGAAGTTAGACCTATACTTATAGCAGAAAAAAGAATGTCAGAATTTTATGAATTTTTATTAAAATCAGGCTATAATGTAAAGATATGGAGTAAACAAAAAAATAAAGACGTTTACAAATTTTTCTTACCAGAAATAAGAGAATATATGTTTTGGACATTTAATTTAAGTAAAGAGAGCAAATTTAGTTCTATGACAGAAGAAATGCAAGCAGCAGTTTGTAATAATTATAAAAGTACAGTTTTTGAGAAGGATGGATGCTTTGTAGTAAGTTTTTATACGGGAGTTTCATTTGTAGTATATGAAAAAGACAAAAGCATTCAAGATATAATTTCCTATGAAGAAGAAATAGACTTAGAAGAAATAAATATAAATAGAGATAAAAAATTTAAAATAGAAGTAGAAAATGATGCTGAACTATTGAATTATATAATATCACTTTATAAATTTGTAATGCTTAGTAAGTTAAACAAAGATATGGAAGATAAAGATTTATTTGATAAAAATAGAAAGATTTTCGTGAATTTTATTCAAGAAATTTATTCTAAAAAAATAACAGATAATTTACAAGGAAATAAGAACTCGGCTGAATGGGAACAAAAACTAGAAGTAGACAAGTTATATTTAGCAGTAGAAAACAAATTTGACATATTATATAGAAATAATAGATTAGATGATAAAAATACAATGTTTAGAATAATTATTATTTTGCTAATTGTATTAATAATAGTAGGAACTATAAACTTAGGTAATTGGATAGCCTAAAATAAAGTAATTAAAAGGATATTTTATGGAGTACAAAGTTGGAAATGACATAATTGAAGTAGAAAGAGTAGAAAGCTCTATCCAAAAGCTTGGAGAGAGCTTTTTAAATAGGGTATTTACACCTGCTGAAATTGAATATTGTGAATCAAAAAATAAAATGAAATATCAACATTATGCTGCTAGGTTTGCAGGGAAAGAGGCAATATTTAAAGCAATTTCAGAATTTTTAGAAAATAAATATGAAATTGGATGGAAAGATATAGAAATACTTAATGATAATAAAGGAAAGCCATTTGTTAGCTTTAAGAAAAAAGAACTTTCAAATATAGAAGTAGATTTAAGTTTGTCACATCTTAAAGAATATGCAATTGCAACGGCAATTGCTAGGAAGGAAGAAAAATAGGAAGATGAAATTGTTTGATGCACATAGCCATTATGATGATGAGAGGTTTTGCGAAAATAGGGAAGAATTACTTGCCGAAATACATAAATCCGGCGTTGAAAAAATTGTGAGTGCAGGATATAGTTTAGAAGGTAGCATTAATGGACTAAAGTTAGCTTTAGAGAATGATTATATATATACTACTGCTGGGATTTCGCCAAATGATTTAAGCATGTCTTGGGAAGAAGATATTATAAGAATAGACGAGTTAATTAGTACTAATTTGGACTCAAAAAAGATTTTGGCGGTAGGAGAGATTGGATTAGACTACCATTATGATACAGATAGAAAAATCCAATATGAGGCTTTTAAACGTCAAATTGACATGGCAAACAAATTTGAGCTTCCAATAGTAATACATACAAGAGATGCAGTAATGGATACTTTAAAGATGATAAAAGAAAATCCTGTTCTAAAAAAAGGAATGTTTCATTGCTGCCCACTAAATAGAGAATTAGTTAAAGAAGCACTAAAATTAGGACACTATATTTCGGTCGCAGGACCAGCAACATTTAAAAATTCTAAAAATGCAGTGGAAATTTTAGAGATAATACCACTAGAAAAAATGCTTATAGAAACAGATAGCCCATATCTTGCACCAGAACCAGTAAGAGGAACAAGAAATGATTCAAGGAACTTAAAATATATTGTAACAAAAATTGCTGAGGTAAAAGGAGAAAAAAGCGAAAAGGTAGCAAAAATAACATATGATAATGCAATGAAGTTTTTTGGCATAAAAGAATAAAAAAGAAGATTACATTTTTTTATGTACCACAAAAAAATGTAATCTTCTTTTTACTTTTATAAACTAAAACTGAACCTTTACAGCCTTCTTTGCTTCTTCGTTATCTACATTAAATAAAGTAGATGGAGAGAAATGAAACATGCTAGCAATTAAATTTGTAGGAAAAGTTTCTAGTTTAGTATTATACATTGTTACAGTATCATTATAGAATTGTCTTGAATAGGCAATTTTGCTTTCAGTATCAGAAAGTTCAGCTTGTAATGAAAGAAAAGATTCATTTGCTTTCAAATCAGGATAATTTTCTGCTACTGCCATAATTGTTTTTAAAGTACCAGTTAATTCGTTCTCTAAATTAGCTTTTTCTTTTATTGTTTTAGAATTTGACCAAGATGTACGTAAGTCTGTAACCTTACTTAAAGTATCTTTTTCATGAGACATATAAGTTTTTACAGTTTCAACTAAATTTGGAATTAAGTCAAATCTTCTTTGAAGTTGAACATCAATTTGGCTCCAAGCATTATTTACACGTTGCCTTAATGTTACTAAATTGTTATATATTGAGGCAATCACAATAGCAATAACTATAATAACTGCTAATAATATAATTAGCCACATACTTAAGTTACCTCCTTTATTAATTATATTAGTATAATATATCACATTATATAGTCTTTTACAATACATTTAGATTAAATACTTTTATTAGAAAAATATACAAAAACATTAAAATGGTGATAAATACGCACTTACAAAGGAAATATTACGTAAAGCGAACAAGGCATAGCATGAAAAGACATAGATAGAGGGAAAGATTGCGAAATTTGACAATTTTAAAAAAAGATAGTATAATAATACTTGTGTTACTTAAAGGAGGTTTTATGAGGAAACGAATAAGTAAACAAAATAAGCAAGAGAGAGCAACCATCTCACTCAGAAAAATACTTGTACTAACAATAATTGTATTAATGGTAGCTGGTATGATGAGTGTAATGGCTACAAACCAAAAGCTTACATCTGTTAAAATATTATTATCAAGTGGCTATGAAATGAATGTAATGACAACAAGTACAAAAGTAGCAGATATTTTAGCGGAAAATCATGTAGTAGTTTTAGAAAATGAAACAGTTACTCCAAAAATTGAAGAAGAGTTAACAGAAAATAAAACAATTACAATAACAAGAGGAAATTCTAATAATGAAAGCAAATATATAACTGCTGAAGAAATATTAGCAAGTTATACACAGATTGTAGAAAAGGTTGTTACAGAAGAAGTAGAAATTCCATACGAAACAGTTACAAAAGATGTTTCAGGAGGAAGCAGTTCAACACAAAATAGAGTAGTACAAAGTGGTTCAAACGGTTTAAAAAGAGTAACATATAGAATAAAATATCAAAATGGTGCAGAAATAGAAAAAACCGAAATTTCATCTGAAATAGTAAAAGAACCAGTAGACAAAATAGTAGAAGTAAGAACAAAGGCAATTACTGCAAGAAGTGGTGGAAGAGTAACAGGCTCTGTTGGTGAATATCAGGCATATGCACAAAAAAGATGTTTTGATTATGGATGGTCAGATGCAGACTTTCAAGCATTAGTGAAACTTTGGAATAAAGAAAGTGGATGGAATCCAGCTGCACACAATAGAAGTTCAGGAGCACATGGAATACCACAAGCATTACCAGCAACAAAAATGGCTGTATATGGTACAGATTATTTAACAAATTATAAAACTCAAATTAATTGGGGATTAAATTATATAAAAGGAAGATATGGAAGTCCATCAGCAGCATGGAACCATTCATGTAGAAAAGGATGGTATTAATACAAAATCCAATAGTATAAGTATTTTATTTATGCTATTGGATTTTTTTATTATTTATGCTATAATATGCCAGAGGAGGAAAGTCTTTAGTTCTAGTAACTTAGGCTAATCAAATTATGAAGTTAATATCATGGAATGTAAATGGATTAAGAGCAGTGCTAACTAAAGGATTCAAAGAATCCTTTGAGAATTTAGACGCAGATATATTTTGCATACAAGAAACAAAAATGCAAGAAAATCAAATAACAGAAGATATAACAGAAGTTTTAAAAAATAGATATACATACTGGAATAGTGCAGAGAAAAAAGGATACTCAGGGACAGCCGTATTTACTAAAAAAGAGCCAATAAATGTAACATATGGATTAGATAAAGAAGAACATGACAAAGAAGGTAGAATTATTACATTAGAGTATGAAAATTTTTTCTTAGTAAATTGCTATACGCCAAATTCAAAAAGAGAATTAGAGAGGCTAGGTTATAGGCAAGTATGGGAGGACGAAATAAGAGAATACTTAGTGAAACTAGATAAGAAAAAGCCAGTAATTTATTGTGGAGATTTAAATGTAGCACATAAAGAAATTGACTTAAAAAATCCTGCTACAAATCATCATAGTGCAGGTTTTACCGATGAAGAAAGAAATAAATTAACAGAACTTCTAGATGCAGGCTTTATAGATACATTTAGATATATGTATCCTGATAAAAGAGATACATATTCGTGGTGGTCATATATGTTTCATGCAAGAGAAAAAAATGCAGGATGGAGAATTGACTACTTTATAACATCAGAATCTTTGAAAGAAAAAATAAAAGATGCAAAAATATTAGGAGAAATTATGGGGAGTGACCATTGTCCCGTAGAATTAGATATTGATTTATAAAAAAGATAGTAATAATCATTTATGATTGCTCTATATAATTAAGAGGATATCAATACTAGATATATTAAAAAAGTGTATCAAATCAGATAATAGAAGATATAAAGTCATAAATAAAACTGATTGTATAACAGATTATAAAATAGAAAGGATATTTAAACTATGAAAGTGCAAAAAGAAAAGGTAATGGGAACTAAAAAATGGTTTTACTGGGTATCAATAGGAGTTGTTCTTATACTAATTTACAAATTGCTAGATAATTTTTCTGGAATAGGAAGTTGGTTTGGAAATTTATTAAGTATACTTGCTCCATTTTTAGAAGGAATTTTAATAGCATATATTTTATACTCACCATGTAAAAAAATAGAAACAAGGATAAAAAAGTTTAAGAATAAATTTATAAGTAAACATGCTAGAATTATAAGTATAGCAATGATTTATATTACAGTAATTGTGTTAGTATTCTTATTTATGAATGTAATAATACCAACAATAGTATCAAGCATAGCGGACTTAATAAGCAATGCTCAAACTTATTATAATGCAGTAATATCAGAAAGTCCAAATTTAAGTATAGCACCATTTATTCAAGACAACATCTTAAAACCAGTGGTAGATTTTATACAAAATATGGATTTCAGTGAATTCTTCACAATAGAAAAGATAAAAGAATATTTATCTTCTGCAATGGGAGTTGTAAAAGGAATTGTTAATATATTCATAGCATTAATATGCTCGGTATACATATTACTTCAAAGAGAAAGGATAGTAAGATATATTAAAAAGCTAGCAAAAGCAATGCTTTCAAGTAGGGGATATGAAAAATTTCAAAAATATTTTTCTAATGGAAATCAAATATTCTTTAAATATTTATGGAGTCAAATGCTTGATTGTATAATTGTTGCAATAATAACAAGTATAGCAATGAGTATTATGGGAGTAAAATATTCAGTACTTCTTGGAATATTAATAGGTATTTCAAATTTAGTACCATACTTTGGTGCAATATTTGGAGTAGCAATAGCTATAATAATTACATTACTTACAGGTGGTTGGGAGCAAGCACTGATTATGGCAATAGTAGTTATAGTTCTTCAGCAGATAGATGCAAACCTAATAAATCCAAGAATAACAAGTCAATCTCTTAAAGTAAGCCCACTTTTAGTAATGTTTTCTGTAACAGTAGGAGGTGCATACTTAGGAGCAATAGGAATGCTTTTAGGAGTTCCATTCTTCACACTTTTAAAACTGGTTATTGATGATTTTGCGAGTGAAAGAATACAAGAAAAAGAAAAAATAGAGTTAGAGGAGAAAAACATAGAAGAGCTTAAATAAAAATTCTAACTATTGCAACTAGTCAAATTCAATAGCTAAAAATAGGTAAAAGCAGATAAAAATATTATATTGCATATGGTAACATAATGTGATATAATAGAAGCATCAATTTTTAGGAGGAAAAACCTATGAGCAAATTTGGAAGACTAGACGACTTCAGCAACTTTGATGAAGGAAACGAGGAGGATTGGGCATTGTCAATTTCGGGAGACATTCCCATTTCAGAAGAAAAGCTGGATGCGATTCTGGAAAATAGCCAAGTACAAGATTTATTAAAAGGATTTCTTAAAGATGAAGTAGTAGATGGAACATATCGGATACTGCTAAAAAAATTTCAGAAATCTAAGTTGGCTAAAAGAAAAAAAATTCCACTTTCAAGGCACGATGTAGAAGAACTCATAGAGATGAAATTTTTAGGAGTTCTCATCCTCTGTGCAGTTAAAATTGCAGTCAATGAAGATATTTTATTCATTGATGCAATAGATGAAGTGATAGAGGAAGAAGAACTTCAGTATACTATTCAAGAAGGGTTACAATATGAAATAGACCTTCTTGAAGAAGAGTGGAATAACTAAAAAACGGTGGGGGCTATTTAGTCCCTGCCGTTTTTTTAGTCATAAGCTTCCGAATGTGCCAGAATATAATTACTATCTACCTATTAAAATAATCCATAATGCCATTATAAATTCCCCAAGCTAGTTTATCTTGATAGGAATTATCTAAAAGATCTTTTTCTTCTTCTGGATTAGATAAAAAACCACACTCCACAATAGAAGTAGGAATCTCAACATGTTTCATAATGTATACATTATTTAATGAATGAGGAACTCTTGTATTTTCTTTATTTATGGCAGAATTCAAATTCTCTTGAATTTTAGTAGCAAGAATTTTTGAACCTTCATCACCACTTTTATAGAAAGTTTGCCATCCATAATATTTCTTTTCAGGAAATTTATTAAGATGTATGGAAACAAAAATATCAGCAGAAGATTTATTCCCTATTTTAACTCTATTTCTAATATCAGAAACTTTCTTTTGAGAAAGTGTTTTAGAATCTATTTCATATATTGCATTTTCATCAGAACGAGTAAGAATAACATTAGCACCGCTAGACTCCAAAAGTTTTTGAATTTTTAAAGTTATACTCAAATTAATTGAAGCCTCGGTAGTTCCATTAGAACTTTGAGCTCCTTCATCTGGTAATCCATGACCAGCATCCAAAACAATCACTTTATTCGTAACTGGAACAGAAACCACAGGAACAATCTTTACATCAGTTAAATTTTGAGAAGAATAAAAAAAGACTGCAAGCAAAATGGAGCATGAAATTACAGATAACCTTTTTATGAGAGTTTTCATATCTATTTTGTTATTTGTTTTAGAGTTCATTACTATACCTCCGAAAAATAAGTTAATTATTATATATTATGAAAAAAATGAAAATTTATGAGAAATAGTTTGCAAGTGTTAGTTAAAAAGAAAAAATATAATTCACAAAATATGCATTAATTGTGGAAAAGTATTTGTATTTTTTATGGCGTATGATAAAATATAGTTAGAATAAAAAATTAATTTGATTTTAATTAAATTAGTTGATAATATACTTATATTAAATATAAAAACTAAATAAAAGGAGGAAATGATTATTTAAAGTATTAATAATCATATAAACGAAAATGAAGAATTTATTTATAGAATATCCTAAATGTTCAACATGTAAAAAAGCAAAAGAATGGTTAAATAAAAATAATATTGAATTTAATAGTAGAAATATTGTAACAGAAACACCAACTGAAAAAGAACTACAACAATGGATTAAAGAAAGCAAACTGGAAATAAAGAAATGGTTTAATACAAGTGGACTAAAATATAAGGAATTAAACTTAAAAGAAAAACTACAAACAATTAATGAAGAAGAAAAAATAAAGATGCTTGCATCAGATGGGATGTTAATAAAAAGACCTATTGTAATTTCAGAAAAAGGGATATACATAGGATTTAAGGAAAAAGAATGGGAAAATTTAAAATAAATGAAAAGGGAGGATAAATGGAAAATAAAGATATAACAATTGAAATAGAAAAAAATGTACTAAATATAAGAGCGGCAGTAATAATAAATCATGAGAATAAAGTACTAATGCATAGAGATATATTATCTGACCATTATGCATTATTGGGTGGACGAGTAAAGTTAGGAGAAAACTCTAGTGAAACAGTAAAAAGAGAAGTAAAAGAAGAAATAGGAAAAGAAATAGAAATAAAAGGATATATTTCAACAATAGAAAATTTTTTCAATATGAAAAACAAAAAGTATCATGAAATTTTATTTGTTTATCAAGGGGAATTCACTAGTGAACAAGATAAGAAAATTACAGAAACGTTAAAAAACATAGAAGGAGAAAAGGAACTACAATATGAGTGGATTAAAATAGATGAATTAAACAAATATCCAATAAAACCAGAATCTATAATTGAAGTATTACAGAAACAAAAATATCCTGTACATGTAATAAATGATGATATAAATAAGAAAAAAGAGATGATTTAAAAGAAATTAAACACATCTTATATTGCCTGAATATAAAGCATCATATATACTGTATTTGAATATAATTATATACAGATACTTAATGTAAGCTGTATTCGGATACAATTATAAAAAAGCATTTATATATTATTGCTTAAATATAAACATATGAAATAGACTAGTTTAAGGAATTAAGCCATAAGTTTAATTCCTTTCTACTATGGAAAATTTTTAATTTTAAATTAGAAATATCATCTAAATTATCTAATATTATATGTCTACGCTTTTTATTATAAGAAAGAACATATTTTATAAATTCCAAATCAATACGCTCGGTGCAACCTGGTATTTCTGGTCGCTCCTTTCCATAGCAAGAAAGAACACGCCAAAAAGCACCGCGTAGTTGTGCAAAAGTGGAATAATCAAGCCAAACAATTAAATCTGCTCTAGAAAATCGGTGCTTTAATGTATTTTTATAATTTCCCTCAATAATCCATTTATCCTCATTAGTCTTGGATAATATTTTAGAATCTCGTATAGATTCATCTACTTTAACCCAATTAGAAGAAAAATTAATAGAATCCAAGTGACAAACAGGTAAAGAAAACTTTTTAGATAGAATCTCAGCCAAGGTACTTTTTCCTGTACCAGATCCTCCAACAATGCAAACTCGATTATACATATAACCTCCTAAAATGATATAAAAAATTTACTTTATATCAAAATAATATAGCTTTTCGGTAGAACTCAAATTTTCAATATACTTTGCACCAAATTTCTCGTAATAATTAGAAAGCGTAGTTTTGAGATAGAGTTTCTTAAAACCTCTATTTTTAGCTTCCTTTAAAATTGCATTATTTAAAATTTTAGAATATCCACGACCTCTAAAAGCTTCTTTTACAAACATTGTAGAATACCAAGGAAATAAATCCGCTCTCTTATCACCATCTTGAGGAAAGATAGAAATGAATCCTATTAATGTTTTTGAATAAGGAGTCTCATCTATTAATAATAACTTGCAATATAACGGATTATTTAAATTATTGAGAATTTTTTGCTTTTTTATACGAATTTTTGAATCAAACTCTGAAGCAGAAAGATTAGACTTTCCCCACTCTTTTTGCGTAAGGATAGATACTTCATCTATAAAATTTAATTGATCTTTTATATTATATATTTTTAACATGACTTAAAATTCCTTGAACACTTTGAAATTTTATTAAATTATATAACGAAAATATAATAAAATCAATAATGAATTTTAGTCTTTTAGACTATTTTGATTCATTTAAGTAAAAATTTAAATACTCTAAGAAAATAATGTTATTTAAATAATGCTAGCAATATGATTTCATATTATATTTAAGTAATAGAATAAACGGTATATAATTTTTGATATAAATGATATTTTTAAAAAGATAGAAATGGAATGGGATTTGCAAATTGAAAGAAAATTTATTTTGACTTTTTAAAAAAGGATAAAACAAAATTAGCGAATGTTATTTATAATGAAAATTTTTAATAAAAATTAGAGCTTATTTAATATTTGTACTTTATTAAATAAGCTCTAATTGGATGCTAGGAATGTAAATATAGAAATAGCAAAGAGCTATTTTTTATCAAAATTTTTAGTAGAATCTACTGTTATATGGCAGTTAGAAGGCCCAGAAGCATAAAAACATATATCTGATTCACAAGTAGAAAAACCTTTGTGAACACAATTAGACTCTGGATGTATACATTTAGGTAAATTAGAATCAGCTGAATTACCATGGGCAGAGCTGTGCTCTAATATTTGCTCCAAACGAAATTTTTTTAATCTTGATGTCATTATTTACATACCACCTTTCGACAATTGTTGAAAGAACAAAAATATTAATATTATTAGCCTAGCAATCTAATAATATTTTGCTGCCAAAATATTATAACAGAAAGATAAGAAAATGGCAATTGGTAGATGAATGAGTTGACATCTTTAGCAGGTGTGAATTGTAAAAGTAAAATATAGTTTAGATTATATTTAAGTTGTACACTAATTATTCTTGTTATATTCTTGCAACAATTGTATTTTATTTGCAATGAAAAAAATGATATAATAACCTAGGGGGAAATATATATGAGAAAAAGTAAATGGAAAGTATTTTTTACTTTATTAATAGCAGTATCATTAATGTTAATACAAACTAATACATATGCACATCCTGGAAGAACAGACGCAAGAGGCGGACATAAAGATAATAAAAATAAAAGTGGTTTGGGAAGTTATCATTATCACTGCGGAGGAAATCCAGCTCATCTACATACGAACGGAGTATGTCCATATGCATCTAGTTCATCATCTAGTAAAAGTAGTACATCTAGCTATTCACCGTCAAAACCATCTTCAAGTAAAACGACAATGAATACAGTACCTACGACTATTGAGGTAATGGGAATACAAATAAATGAAAACATAAATAGCATTAAAGTAGGGGAAAGTAAAAAATTAACAGCTACGATAAAACCAGATAATGCAACAGATAAAGCTATAACATGGAAATCGAGTGATGAAAGTATAGCGACAATTAATTCAAAAGGAGAAATAGTTGCTAAAAAATCGGGAACTATAAATATAACTGCAAGGGCATCGAATGGAATAAGTAGCATTATAAAAATAAATATAAAAGAACAGGAAAAAATAACAAATAATATGATAACAAATAATTTAGTAATAAATAAAGATAGTGTTAATAATATAGACAACGATGATACAACTGATGAGCAAGAGGATTCAAATCTATTAGGAGGTATTTTTATATTAGGAATATTAGGGGGATGTGTATATTGGAGTCATAAAAAATATAATGGCAAACATAGTTCATAAAACTCTAACATATCAAGAAAATTAAAATGAAAGGATATTTTGAAATTTCATAAAATAAGAATATTTCAAAATAATAAATGCAGCAAGATTTAATATATGGTAAAGATAAAAATATACACAATCAAACGAAATTATAAAGCGAATTTTATTATGATATTGTAATGGCAGAATTTATAGTAGATGAAGTAGCGAAAATATCGATAATACAATTTTATTTTGAAATATGCTCTAGAAAATTAGTTAAAGAATAATCTTAACAAATAAATAATAAGTTTATTTTAGATAAAATAATGAGAAAATTATGATAACTTCGAATATACAAGAATAATAATAGCATAAAAGGGGTACTTTAACGCGAATTTTAACGCGAATTGGGAGCTAAACTTAATTTAGTCGTTCTAATTAACTAATTAATATTAAGTTATCCTCATAACCCGAAGGTCGTAAGTTCGAGTCTTACCCCCGCAACCAAACTTATATCGTTACAGCTATCTAAGTTGTAGCGATTTTTTATGTTCTCCAATCGATTTACAATAATGCTTAAAAATGGCACTATTATGTCAAATTGGGGAAAAGTTGGGGAAATAATTCTCCTAAATCGTTGATATTTCTAATAAATATTCAGTAAAAGACTATGGGAAACCTAAATTATTTTTTAGTAGTCTTTTACTTATTTTTTATCGTGAAAAGTTTAATGGCTTTTAATTTGCCTTAGTGAAATCTGAAAAAAGATTTTAGACTGATTTTTGTGGTAGTAGCAAGTTTTCTAAAACATTTCCTGCTTTTCTATTGTGAGAAATAATAGGATGCACATAGAAGTTGAATGTTGTTGTAATTTGTGCATGTCCAAGTCTTGCTGCTACAACTGCTACATCAATATTCTGCGATATTAAAAGTGTAGCATTGGTGTGTCGTAATCCGTGAAAGTTAATTAAAGGTAGTCCTATTTGTGCTACATATCTTACAAACCATTTGCTAATTGTAGAAGGGTGCATAGGTTTGCCATCAGCTTGTACAAATAACCTATTAGAATCAGTCCATAATTCGCCATATAGCGATTTTTGTTCTTCATACCATAACTTATATTCCTCAAGTAAAGAAATTACAAAATCAGGTATTGCTACTTCTCTAATAGAACTTTCTGTTTTAGGTGTTTTTGTAAAAACTCCTTTATCTGCTAAATATTGGCTAGAACGATTAATACTTACAATTCCATCTCTAAAATTAACATCGTTCCATTCCAATCCCATAAGCTCTCCAAGTCTAACTCCAGTAAATACTGTTAAGATGATTGCAACTTTATATTTGATTTGATCTTCGCTAAGTTCCGTTAAGTTTTCTAATAATACCTTACATTGCTCATCATCATAATATCTTCTTTTAGGCTTTTTAGCTTTAGGTGGTTGAACACGTTCAGCAGGATTCGCCACTATTAATTGCCAATAAACTGCTTTGTGAAGCATTGCTCTTAATAATCTGTGATGCTCTAAAATCGTTTTACCAGATAGGGGCTTTTTAGTTTTTGAACCATTGTTACCTTTTTTTCTAACTAACTGAGTATCTTTTTCAAGTAAATCATAGAATTTCATAATGTCTGTTGGTTTAATTTTGTTAATATAGAAATGTCCAAAGTATGGTAAAAGTCTTGTTTCTAACATTCTGCAATATCTTTTATATGTTGATGGAGCGAGTTCTTTTGAACCATAATCTCTTTTCCATATTTCAACGAATTCAGAAAATTTAAGAGATTTACCATCAATGACTAAACCATTTTGTACTTCAGTAACAAATTTTGCTAGTTCAACTTCTGCATCTTTTTTATTTCCGTGTACAGTTTTTCTGTGTATCATAGGTTTTCCACATAGGTCAAATCCTTAAGATACTGTTAGCCTGTAACTATTTTTTCCTCTTTTTTCTATACTCCCAGCCATTACTTATTTCACCTCCTTTCAAGTATGCCTATGGGTGGGAGGAGTATGTATATAATCGTTAACAATAATATTATGCAATAATAGTTAACAAAATGCAATAGATTTCAAAAAGAAACTTAAAAAAATAAAATGTAGAAATTTGTCGAAAATTTAAAAGTGAAGATTACTTGAAAATACTGGATTATTTACAGAAAATGAGATATAATTTTGTAAAATAATAGGAGGACAATATGAAACATTCAAGTTTAGATCAACATGCAAATGAAAATAAAGAACTAGTACCACCTTTTCTTATGGGAGATATGGGGAAAATGTTTGAGTTACATTCATGGTCGCAGGAACGAATGCCAGAATATTTATGGATAGGTATATTAAGGGAATCAGTAAGCAGAGAAAGTTTCTTTAATAAAATGTGGTTTTTAAAAGAATATGTTTTAAAGAATTATGAAGAAGATATGGGTAAATTTTCTACAATATTAAAGCTTCCATCTGAACAAAAACTAGAGTTGTTTGAACATATTAAGGAACTTTTTGGAGAACATATTTTAGATCCATTAATTGTAGTATCATATTTTGACAATGATTTAAGAAAAGCATTTTATGATAAAGATAATTCTAATGATAATAGAATAAGAAAAATAGAAGAAGTTGCTAAAAAAATATACTACAGATATGATGAAATGGCCGTAGATGTCAGATACATGGCTATTATATTTAAACTAAATAAGCTACACTTCATGGAGGGACAAATTGTAATAGAGGCATTAACTAAATACCCAACGACTAAATTTGATGAGCCAATAATGGAGATGTATAAGTTAGAAATATCTTCTCTAGAAGGGATGTCATTTCAGAATGATTGGGAATATTCAAAATATTTTTATGAGGAGTTATATTTGATGAGTGACTGCA
>OLWB01000471.1_pt1 | contig 42155 bp, 33 predicted proteins | sample 1673331 | NCBI WGS metagenome assembly OLWB01 (sample SAMEA3178943, study PRJEB25190) | human gut metagenome | biome: human gut; feature: human-associated habitat; material: faeces | place: Austria | collected 2013
AACGGCAGGGGCCTGAAAGCGATGCAGCTTTCAGGCCCCTGCCTTATATAGAGCTAGTTGGACAAGTTAGATACCGTCCGTTTTACGCGCGCTTCACCAGATAGCACTTATGGATGCGCGGATTGCGCTCGAAATCGTGCGGGATGGTTTGCGCCGTGATGTCCTCAAGCGCAACCCCATACTTGCCCAGCTGCTCCATATCGGGCTTGAACGAGCGCAGGTTGCAGCTGAACACCGCCGTGCCTTCCTTCGTGAGCAGGCGCGATACGCCCACCAAAAGCTCGACGTGGTCGCGCTGCACATCCCAGGTGCGCTTGCCCATGGACTTCGAGTTGCTGAACGTGGGCGGGTCCACGAAGATCAAATCGAAGCGGCGCGGACTGCGGCGGCAATCGGTGATCCAGTTCATCACATCGCCACGCTCGAAGCTGTGCGCACGCCCGGTGAAACCGTTTTGCTCCATGTTGCGCTCGGCCCAATCAAGGTAGGTTTGCGACAGGTCGACCGTGACGGTTTCCACCGCCCCGCCCGCCGCGGCCTGGACCGTTGCCGAGCCCGTGTAAGCGAACAGGTTGAGGAAGCGCTTGCCCGCGGCCATCTTGCGCACCATGGCGCGCGTGTCGCGATGGTCGAGGAACAGGCCCGTATCCAAGTATCCGGCAAGATCCACCTCAAGCAGGCACCCTGCCTCGTCGACATGCGTGACGTAGTTGCGCTTTCCCGCACCCCGGTACTGCCCGCCGCCCTTGTCATGGCAGCGAACCTTCGAGAACACGTGGTCGGGACGAACACCCAAGACAACCGGGGCCAAGGAGAGGATATCATCGAAACGACGGCGCGCCTTGTCGGGGTCGATGGAGCGCGGCGGCGCATATTCGGCGATATGAAGGTACGTATTGCCCGCAGCCTGACCGGCACCGGTGTACACGTCGATGGCGGCGGAATAATCCGGCAGGTCGGCATCATAGACGCGATAGCACGTGACGCCTTCACGGCGCGCCCACTTGCGGCGCTCCTTGGCGACCTTGCGCAAACGGTCGGCGAACTGCTGCGAGGATTCCTCGAACACCTCGACCTTATGCTCTGCGCCGCCGTTGGCATCCGGCACCACGGCCTGGGCAAACTGCGCCGGAGGCCGCATGAACAGCAACACCTGGGTTTCCACGCGCCCGCGGCCGAAGCGCAGCGTGTCGGCGGCGTCGACGCCGAACCGCCCCTGCACGCCCTGCCCGCCGGCGACGGCATACAGGCTGCCCGCCGGGACCGCCGCAGCAGCCTTCACGAACGCCGCTGCCTCCGCCTGAGCGCGAGCCTCGGACTGGATGCGGTCGCCCGCCGGCATGTTGGACGCCACCAGGCACGGGCACAGCTTGTCCTGGCCGTTATCGGCCCCACACCTGCTCTGCAGCCGCTCGGCCATATCGCAAGCGCGTTTTGCCATATCCGCCACGGTATGCGCATCTCCCAGCTCGATGCTGACCACCTGACGCAAGCCGGCGCGCTTGGCACGGCTGCGGGCACGGGCGATGGCAGGGCTTGAATTGGTGGCGCCCACGATGCGCACGCGCTCAAGATCGGGGCGATCGGAAGCCGACGCGTTTGCCGCGGCGCCGCCGACGGCTTCCAATCCTTCTTCGAAACGCTCATCGGCCTCGTCGAGCAGGCGTTCCCAAGCCGGTTCGTCGAACGCAGCCCAGCCCATGAAACCCCAGCGGCTGCGCGCCAGGCCCGGAGCCATATCGCACGCCGCAGCGGCAGCCTCCACCACCAGCGAGCCGTCGCCGCACGCCGGGTCGACCAATGCAGCGGCGTCGCGCATGCCGTCCCACTCGCACATGGCCAGCACGCCAGCGGACAAGGCGCACTCAAGCGGGGCGTCCTGACCCGCATCAGGCTCCAGATACGGGCGCGCGTACAGCGATTCGCCGGAAAGGTCCAGCGAAACGGTGGCGCGGCTTTCGCGGATGCGCACGTCGATGTTGGCGTCGGCGTTGGCGCTATCCACATCGGGGCGCGAGCCTGTGCGCTCCCTGAGCGCATCGCAGATGCCGTCCTTGACCTTCAGCTCGGTGAAATGCGTGTTGCGAAGCTCTTCGTTCATGCCGTGCGCGCGAACGGCGATGCTGGCCCCGGGCGCGATGACCTCATGCCAGGGGATGCGGCGGATGCCCTCGTACAGCAAGCTGGCATCGCCGGCGTTCACGCGCTTGACCACCAGCGTGACGCGCGAGGCCAAACGCGACCACAGGCACACGCGCTGGGCCACGGCCGCCGTGCCGAAAAACGCCACGCCGCCGTGCAGCGGGCGGATGCGACGGCCGCGCAGGCGCTTGAGCTCGTCGGCAAGATATTGCTCGAACCCGGCCAGGCAGCTGGCGAAGAATTCGTATTCATCGTATGCGGGAGAAGTCATCTGGATGCCTTTCGTGGGCGATGGGTCTAGCTAGGGGCGTTTGCCGCCCGAAAAGAAACGCGGGCCTTTCGACCCGCGTTACCGTTAATCTTCCAGGTAATCCTTCAGCTTGCTGGAGCGGGAAGGATGACGCAGCTTTGCAAGCGTCTTGCTCTCGATCTGGCGGATGCGCTCGCGCGTGACGCCAAACTCACGACCGACTTCCTCGAGCGTGCGGGGATGTCCGTCGACAAGGCCAAAGCGCAGTTCGATAACCTTGCGCTCACGATCGGCAAGCGAATCGAGCACCTGGGTGAGCTGCTCCTGCAGCATAGAGAAGCTGGCCGCATCGGGCGGAACGATAGCCTGGGAGTCCTCGATGAAATCGCCCAGCTGGGAATCCTCTTCCTCGCCGATGGGGGTCTCGAGCGACACGGGCTCCTGCGAGATCTTCTGGATCTCGCGAACGCGGTCGGCGCTCATGTCCATCTCGGCACCGATCTCCTCGGGGGTCGGGTCGCGACCCAGGTCCTGAAGGAGCTGGCGCTGCACACGGACGAGCTTGTTGATGGTCTCGACCATGTGCACGGGAATACGGATGGTACGGGCCTGGTCGGCGATAGCGCGCGTAATGGCCTGACGGATCCACCACGTGGCGTACGTGGAGAACTTAAAGCCCTTCTGGTAGTCGAACTTCTCGACGGCGCGGATCAGACCGAGGTTGCCCTCCTGAATAAGGTCCAGGAACAGCATGCCGCGACCGACATAGCGCTTGGCGATGGAGACGACCAGACGCAGGTTTGCGCTGATGAGTGCCTGCTTGGCTTCGAGACCCACGTTCTCAATGCGCGTAAGACGACGCATTTCGGCACGCGTGAGCTCGAGCTCGCCTGCCTCGGCAGCCTCGAGCTTCTCGGTGGCCTCAAGACCGGCCTCAATCTTCATGGCCAGATCGACCTCTTCGGAGGCGGTCAGCAGGTCGACCTTGCCGATCTCCTTGAGGTACATACGGACCGGGTCGCCGGTCAGCATCACCGTGGAGGCATCGATGCCGCGCACGCGGGAGCGTGAACGGGACGTGCGCACGGTGCGCTTCTTCTTGCTCTTGGAAGAACCCATCTCGGCGTCGGCCTGACGGGCCATCTTGAGCTCGTGATCGTCGAGCGAGCCGGAATCGTGCTCGTCGTCGTCATCGAAATCGTCGGTATCGGTATCGTTATCGTCATCGTCGACGTCCATGGGGGCGTCGTCGTTACCGCTCGCGGAGATAATCTGGATGCCGCTGTTGCGCAGCGCGGAATACACCGCGGTGAGCTGCTCGTCAGAAACATCGATATCCTTCAGGGCGACCTGAATCTCGTCCTCGGTTACCGAAGTCCTGTTTGAGCCGTTGCCCATAAGCTTTGCAACGTAGGATTCCAGCCCAGTACCCGTGCTCTCAGTCTTTTTTGGCACAGATTCTCCCTTCATAGTCCACAGGACTCAATACTTTAGCACACACATTGACGTCTATACCCAAAAAGAGGGCTGGATATAGGCGAGAATACGCTGGTTGACCACAACATCTAGGCTTGTTCGGTGCCTGCGGCCTCCAGGCCAATCAAACGGAACGGGTCCGCCACGCCGCCGATTGACTTTTGCAGTTCGCGCTGACGCTGCGAATCCTGCGCGGCCTGCATGGTTAGCGCGCGACGGGCCTCATCATCGAGCGAACGGTCCTGGCGCAGCTTGGCCTGTGCGGCACGCATGCGGCGTTTGATGGTGTAGAGCTCAAGCGTATCGAGCATAAACACGATGTTCGTCTCGGTGGGGTGCTTGCTCGTCGCCGAGATGCGCCCGGCACTCACAAGCGTTGCCGCCTCGGGACACACCGAGCGCGCCGCATCCATGCAGGCTGCAGGATCGGTTCCCGGTGGCGTTGCCAGAACGGCCCATGCGATGGACTCGTGACGTGGGTCAACCCACTCGATGGAGCAGATGCGATCGGCATACGTGCGGAACAGGTCGGGGTAGCTCGTGAGCATGGTCAGCAGTTCACGCTCCCCCGCCAAGGACTTGCGTTCAAGATCGGTAAGAACCATCGGCGCCGCCGTAGCCGGTGCGTCCGAACCATCAGGCACAGGAACAGAGCCCATACCATCAGGCACATCGATCGGCGGAAGATCGTCGGGGGCCTCCACGGGCGCGGCACCGTAGGCATCGAGCGGGACGTAGTCATACGGCTCTTCTTCGACCGGCGTCGCTACTGCCGGCGTCGCGCCCGATGCCCAAGCGCCGCGACCGGCATCGCGAGAACCCGACGCCCGACCGCCCGCGCTACCGGACCGCTCAGCCTGTGCCCGCTGGCGCTCATAGTTCTGCTCACGACGTCGTTCCGCATCCTCGCGCTTGGCGACATCGCGAAACACACGGCCCGAGCTCGCGCGCACGGTCTCCAGATCCAAACCCAGCAGGTCGGCAATCTGGATAAAGTACGTGTCGATCATATAGCTATCGCGCAGCGGATAGATGAGCGTCAGCGCATCTTCCAGCGCCTTGGCGCGACCGCCCGGCGTGCTAATATCGCTCGACTCCTGCAGCGAACGGTACACAAAGTCCATAAGCGGCTCGGCCGCGTCGATGCGCGCCTGCAGCTCCTGGCCGCCGTGCGCCGTAATAAACTCCATAGGGTCGTTGCCGTCGGGCAGTACCACGCAGCGCAGGTCCATCGAATCCTGCTCGATAAACTGAATCGCGCGGCGGGCGGCCTTCTGGCCCGCGGCATCGCCATCGAACATATACACGATGCGCTTGGCAAAGCGGGTGAGCGTCTTTACATGATGCTCCGTGAGCGCGGTGCCCAGCGTGGCGACAACGTTTTTAATCCCCGCCTCCCAGCAGGCGATGCAATCGGTATAGCCCTCCACCACGATGGCGGTATCCTGCGCGACGATAAACTCCTTGGCCCAATTAAAACCGTAGAGGTTTCGCTTTTTATGAAACACGCTCGTCTCGGCGGTGTTGAGGTACTTAGGCTGGCCGTCGCCCATAATGCGACCGCCAAAGGCAATGTTGTGACCCTGCTCGTCAAAGATGGGGAACATCACACGGTCGTAGAAGCGGTCGGCAAGCTGCCCGCGCCCGCGGCTCACGGCAACATTGGCGTCGATCATCTCCTGCGGGGTAAAACCCGCCTGGGACAGGTGCGACACCAGCGCGTTACGGCCTGGTGCAAAGCCCAGGCAGTAGCGGCGGCAGACGTCGCCACCCATGCCGCGGCTGGCAAAGTACTCGCGCGGACGACCGTCCTTACCGCGCATAAGCATGGTGTGGTAGAACTGGGCGGTCTCGGCGCACAGATCGTAGATGCGGGCACGCTTAGTACCGCGCTCGCGGCGATCTCCGGTGTCGTGCAGCTCAATACCTGCGCGATCGGCCAAATAACGGATTGACTCGGGAAAGCTCAGGTTCTCGCGCTTCATGATATAGCTGAAGACGTCGCCACCCTCGCCGCAGCCAAAGCAATGCCACACCTGCGTGGCGGGAATAATGTGGAAGGACGGCGTCTTTTCGCCATGGAAGGGGCAGCAGCCCCAAAACTCATGGCCGCGGGGCTTGAGCTCAACCGTTTCCTGCACGATGGCAACGAGGTCGGACGCAGCGCGTACCTGGTCTTTTTCCTCATCACTAATCACGGATGCTCACCCCCTGCTCACCCAAGTTATGACGAATGTCCTCGATATTACCCTCGACGGTCGCGATCAACTCATCCAGCGAATCGAACACACGCGAGGGACGCAGCCAGCGCGTAAACGCAAGCGAAACGGAAGCGCCGTACAGGTCGCCCGTATAACCAATTAAGTTAGCCTCAAGATGTGCAGATGCCGCATCGTCAGCATACGTTGGCGGCAGGCCGACGTTCACGGCAGCGGGCCACGCGGTGTCATCGACCAGCACCAGACCCTCATACACGCCATCGGCTGGCACCTGAATGCCGTCGGGAACCTGCAAGTTTGCCGTGGGAAAGCCCATGCCAGAACCCTCGTGACGGCCGCGAATAACACCGCCACGCACCATATACGGGCGGCCGAGTAACTCAGCAGCAAGCTCCACATGGCCCTGTCCGAGCTCATGACGGATACGGGTGGCGCAAATGGCCTCACCGCCCTCGCAAAGCAGGTCGTGACCGTACACGTCAACGCCGTGCTCGGCACCCCAGGCGCGCATCTCGGCAACACCAGAAGCACCGCCACGACCCAGCCTAAAGTCACTGCCAACGCGAATCGATCGAATGTCGACCAGACGCGACACCAGCGAGAGAAAATCAACATGGTCAAGCGCCGCAACCTCAGGCGTAAAGGGAACGGCCACCACCGCATCGACCCCAGTTTGAGCCAGGGCATGCAGACGGTCGGCCGTCGTCATCAATTTTTGAGCGGGCGAAGGGCTCACCACAACGTCCGGGTCGGGATCGAAGGTAACCACGACCGCCTTACAGCCATGGGCACGGGCATCACGGACAAGCGCCGTAATGAGCTCCTGGTGTCCACGGTGCACGCCGTCGAACACACCGATGGCAATCGATGCGGCACCCAGGTGCTCGAACTCATCAAACGCATCGGCAGCAACGATGCGAGCCTCGTCCGACTCGCCCACGAAAAAAATACGCGCGAGCTCGCGAGCGGACAACATCATCGAACACCGCCGATTGCCTGAGGAAATACGTGCTCCATGACAAAGCGGCCACCCTCAATACGGGCGAGCGCCTTGAGTCCCCCATCGAGCACCAACGCAAACGGCGCCTTCGAGGCATCGAAATCGGCAAGCGCATGCTCAACGGGAATGCGACGGCCGCAGAGCAGGTCGTCGGCAAGATTGCCCGGCAAGTCAACACGCGTAGCGCCCAGGGCCGCAATGGGATCCAGTGCAAACCCCGCCGCGGACTCGGGAGAAAGCTCCTCAACCGCATGACAGGCGCCAACGGAAACAATACCGGAGGCCGTGCGGCGCAGCGCGGAAATGTGCGCGGCGCTCTCGCAGGCGCGGCCCAGGTCGCGAGCGAGCGCTCGGATATAGGTTCCCTTGCTCACCGAGAACGCCACGGTCCACACGCACGTATCACCTTCGCCGCCCACGGCGATCAGGTCGGCGGCATAGACCTCGACGGGACGCGGAGGTAGGTCCACCGCATTGCCCTCGCGAGCAGACTTGTAGGCACGAACGCCATTGACCGAGATAGCCGAAAACGCCGGCGGCACCTGCATCTGCGGACCCAGCATGGAGGCCAATTGCTCACGCGCATAGGCAGGATCGCGGAGCTCGTTGGCAACAGCCACCGTACGGACCGCCTCGCCCTCCGCATCATCGGTATTCGTCTCGGCGCCAAACGAAATATCGGCGACGTAGCTTTTGGTATCGAGCGTGAGCATGCCCAGCAGACGGGTGGCCTGACCCACGCCCACAACCATGACACCCGATGCCATGGGGTCGAGCGTACCGGCATGGCCGACGCGCCGCTCATGGAGGGCGCGTCGGCATTGCGAGACCACGTCATGGGACGTGCAGCCCACCGGCTTATCGACGGCGAGCAGCATATTCAATTGAGAAGGCGTTCGACGAGCCATGTACCATCCAATAAGTTAGAGCTCGACGGTCACCGAAGCGGGATCCTCCCCCACCAGCTCGGCCAGCATGGGAAGTGCCACGGCGAGCGTCTCGCGAATTGTTCCGTTGTTGGAAAAGCCGGCGGCGGCATGATGCCCGCCACCGCCAAAGTTGGCAGCAATCTCGGACACATCGAGGTCGCCCTTGGAGCGCAGGTTGCCACGCACCTTGGTATCGCCCTCAATGCCCTTTAAGAACATGCAGACCTCGACGCCCATCACCGAACGCACCACATCGACCAGGCCGTCGCACTCGTCCGAGGTGACACCGCAGGCCTCAAGGTCGCTCTGGTAGGCATAGCTATACGCCACGCGCCCATGCGCGACCGTCTTAATGCGACCCATGACAATGGACTTGAGGTGCAAAAACTCAACGCGCATGCTCTGGTAGACCTCGAGCGCAACGCGCGCCGGATCGGCACCGTGCGCCACCAGGCGCGAGGCCGCATGGAACGCGGCGGCATCGGCGTTTTGGTACTGAAAACGGCCGGTATCGGTAACCAAGCCACACAGCAGGCAGGTCGCAACGCCATCACGTGCGACAATGCCGCAATTGTCCAAAAAGCGGTCGATGATCATGGCGCAGGCCGCGGCATCGACGCGCCTCAGGCTCAGCTCGGCAAACTCCTCGCGCGCCGGATGATGATCGAAGCACACCACATGCTTGGAGCGACGAAGCACCTCGGCGGAATTATTGAGGCGCTCGACGACCGGTACGTCCACCGAGATGAACAGGTCAGGATTGCCGGCGTACGCAGATGCCGGCACCAGGCGATCGGAGCCTTCCATAAAGCGGTAAATGCGAGGAACCGGGTCATCGTCTGCCAGCAGCAGCGCAATGTCCTTGTTGGGGAAAAACTTCATGAGCGAAAGGCCCAGACCCAATACGGAGCCCAAGGCATCGCCATCGGGAGAAGTATGTCCCGAAATCGCAATGGAGGACGCACCCTCGATGAGCTCGAGGATGCGTCGCTGAATATCTGCAGACTCGCACGAGGCGAGGTCGGCGGAATTAGTCATCTAAAGCTGCCTCCTGGGCGGCATCCGCTATCGGATAGCCGTCCTCGTCCTTTTCGATCGCAAGCGTGGCGGGAACGTTTTCCAGCGCACGCGTGATGCGCTCGGCCTCATCGGTCGAGCGATCGATGCGAAAATCGAGCTCGGGCGTGACACGCCAATCGAGCGAGCGAGCCAACAGGCTGCGAATACGGCCCTTGGCGATTGCGAGCGCCTCCATGACCTCGTCGTAGCGGCTCGCATCGCACGACACGTACACGCGCGCGAAGGAACGGTCCACCGCGACCTCGACCGCGGTCAAAGTAACCAGGTCGAGACGCGGATCGGAAACCTCAAAGAGCAGGATATAACCGAGCTTCTCGCGAAGCTGCTCGCCCAGACGGCGGGTTGCCTGCGTTTGCTTCATAGCGCTACCCCCTACTCGGTACGGGCAACCTGGTCGATGCGGTAACCCTCGATCTGGTCGCCGGGCTTGATGTCCTGGAAGTTCTCCAGGCCAATGCCGCCCTCGGAACCGCTCTTGAGGCTCTTGGCCTCGTCCTTGTAGTGGCGCATCGAGGCGATCTTGCCGTTGAAGACCACGATACCGTCGCGCACCAGACGCACGGAATCGGTCGCGGCGATCTCGCCCTCTTCGACGCGGACACCGGCGGCGATACCGACTTTGGGCACCTTGAAGGTGTCCAGGACGGTCGCGGTACCCGTGGCGACCTCGACCTCGGTGGGCTTGAGCATGCCGATACGGGCGGCGTCGAGCTCCTCGAGGCACTTGTAGATGACGTCGTAGCAACGGATCTCGACGCCCTCGCGCTCGGCGGCGGAGCGGGCCTTACCGTCGGGACGGACGCCAAAGCCGATGATGATGGCGTTAGAGGCGTCGGCCAGGACGACGTCGGTCTCGTTGATGGCGCCAACGGCGGAGTGGATCGTGTTGATGCGAACCTCGGACTGATCCATCTTGTCGAGCGAGTCCTGAAGGGCCTCGATGGAACCCTGGACGTCGGCCTTGATGATCAGGTTGAGCTCCTTGACCTCGGCGTCGGCAATGGTCTCGAAGAGGTTCTCGAGCGTGACGTGCTTGACGCGGCTCTGCTCCTCGATACGGGCCTTGAGCGAACGCTCGTCGGCAAGGGCGCGAGCCTCGCGCTCGTCCTCGAATACGCGGAACTCGTCGCCGGCGTTGGGGACGGACTGCAGACCCAAGATCTCGACGGCGTCGGAAGGACCGGCCTCGGTGACGGCGCTGCCCTTGGGGTCGAGCATGGCACGGACGCGGCCATAGGTGAGGCCGGCGACCAGCGTGTCGCCCACGTGCAGGGTACCGCGGGTCACGAGCACGGTGGCAACCGAACCGCGGCCCTTGTCGAGCTTAGCCTCGAGGACGTTGCCCGAAGCGAAGGTATCGGGGTTGGCCTTGAGCTCGAGCACGTCGGCCTGGAGCAGCACGGTCTCGAGCAGGTCGTCGATACCGATCTTCTGCTTGGCCGAGATGTTGACGAACATGTTCTGTCCGCCCCACTCCTCGGGGATGATGCCGTACTCGGTGAGCTCCTGGCGCACGCGGTCGGGGTTGGCGCCCGGCTTATCGATCTTGTTGACGGCGACGACGATAGGTACGCCGGCGGCCTTGGCGTGGTTGATGGACTCGATGGTCTGGGGCATGACGCCGTCGTCGGCAGCCACGATCAGGATGACGATGTCGGTCACCTTGGCGCCGCGGGCACGCATGGCCGTAAAGGTCGCGTGACCGGGGGTATCGATGAAGGTGATCTTGCGGTCGTTGATCATGACCTGCGAAGCGCCGATGGCCTGCGTAATGCCGCCCGCCTCGCCGGCAGCGACGCCGGTGTGACGGATGGCGTCGAGAAGGCTCGTCTTGCCGTGGTCGACGTGGCCCATGACGGTGACGACCGGGGCGCGCGGCTTAAGGTCGGCGGGATCGTCATAGAACGAGAAGGTGTTCTCCTCCTCGGGGGTGATGATCTTGATCTGGCGACCCAGGTCGTCGGCAACGAGCTCGACGAGGTCGTCGGACATGGACTGCGTCATGGTAAGCGGCGTGCCCAGCAGGAACAGGCGCTTGATGATGTCGTTGGCCGGAACGTCGAGCGCCTCGGCGAGTTCCTGGACGGTAACGCCCTGGGAGACCTTGATGGCGTCGAGGTCCTCGGGGTTCACGCCCTGGGCCAGCGCCTCTTCAATCTTGCGCTCCTCCTGAGCCTTTGCAGCCTCGCGCTCGCGCTTCTCCTTACGCTTTTTGCGGCGACCGGTGGACTCGCGAGAGGCCTCCTCGACGGCGGCACGAGCCTCCTCGAGCACCTTCTCGCGGCTGTACTCCTCGGCCTCGCGAGCCATGCGGCTGTAGTGGTCCTCTTCGCTGTTGTGACCACCCTTGCGCTTCTTGCCCTTGCCCTGCTTGTCGGGGTTGGGGAAATCCATGCCGGCAGCGACGTTGTTGCTGGCATTGGTACGATGGCTGTGGGGACGGTTCTCGGAGGCATTGCGCTCGGAGTTGTTGTCGGAGGCGTTGCGATCGTTACGACGGCCACCGCGACGGTCGTTGTTGCCGCCACGACGGTTGCCGCGCTCGGCAGCGCGCTCGGCCTTGGCCTTCTCCTCGGCGTCCTTCTTCTCCTTGAGCACGGTCTCCTGTGCGGCGATCTGGTCGAGCAGCGAACGGAAACGCGAACCGGAGTCGGAAGCGGGAACGGCGCGGCGCTGGGCCTCGCGGGCGGCCTCCTCCTTCTCGCGGGCAAGGCGCTCCTGCTCGGCCTTCTTCTTAGCCTCGGCCTCGGCGCGGGCGGCCTCCTCGGCAGCCTGGGCGGCGGCGAACTGGCGGCGCTCCTCCTCGCGTGCCTTCTCGGCGGCGATGCGCTCGCGCTCTGCCTCGGCAGCGCGTGCTGCCTCCTCGGCGGCAGCGGCCTGCTCCTCGGCCAGCTTGGCGGCCTCGACTTCCTGGGCGCGGGCCTCGATCACCGAGGCAAGCTGCTTGCGGACCATGGCAACATAGGCGTCCTCCAGAGCGGAGGAAGCGGACTTAGCGGGAATCTTCATTTCGGCGAGATGACCCATCAGTTCCTTGGAGGTCATGCCGAACTCTTTGGCCAGGGTGGACACACGGACTTTTGCCATATGACTTCACCTACCCTTTCTGGCACCTTGGGTGCCTAGAGACTGAACGAGCGTGGGAGACGCGCCGGGACCCGCCCGGCGCAACCGCGCGCTAGATCAGGTCCTCCGCATCATCGAAGGCGTCGGTGTCGTGGACACCGCAGAAACGGGAGCCGGGACGAGCCTGGTTGCGGCACTGGATGCCGTCCTCGGACACGTACTCGCAGCGGCGGACGTCCTCGTCCTCCTCGTCACCGATCAGGTCGGCGGCGGGCTCCTCGTGAACGGGAACGTTCTTGAGGATGTCGGCGGCAAGCGTCTCGGACTTGATGTCGATGTGCCAGCCGGTCAGGCGCGCGGCGAGGCGGGCGTTCTGGCCCTCCTTGCCGATGGCGAGGGACAGCTGGTCGTCGGGCACGATGACGCCGGCGTAGGCCTTCTCCTCGTCGATGAGGACGCGGGTGACCTTGGCGGGCGACAGGGCGTTGGCGACGTAGACGGCAGGATCGGCATCCCAAAGGATGACGTCGACGCGCTCGCCACGGAGCTCGCCCACGACAGCGCGAACACGGCTGCCCTTGGGGCCGACGCAGGCGCCCACGGGATCCAGACGGTCGTCGAGCGAGTGGACGGCGACCTTGGAGCGCTGGCCGGGCTCGCGGGCGATCGACTTGATCTGGACGGTGCCCTCATAGATCTCGGGCACCTCCTGCTCAAACAGGCGACGCATGAGCTCGGGGTGGGTACGGGAGATGACAATCGGCGGACGACTGTGCTCGCCACGAACCGGCTGCAGGTTGGAGTTGGGGTCGCGAACGTCGATGATCACGGCCTTGATGTGCTGGTTGTGCAGGTAGCGCTCGCCCATCGGACGCTCGTTGCGCTCGTTCTCGTAACGGCGCTGGTCGAAGTGCGGAAGCTCGGCCTCGACGCCCTCGCGAATCTTAACGATCGTGAAGTCGGGTGTGGACTGCAGCACGGTACCGCTGATGAGGTCACCGATGCGGCCGGAGAACTCCTCGTAGATCTGCTCGCGGGCGGAGTTGCGCACGATGGCGTTAATCTCGGCCTTGGCGTGCTGGGCGGCGATGCGGCTCGTGTTCTTGGGAGTGACGTCGATCTCCTCGAACTCGGTGAAGTTGCCCTCCTCGTCCATGGAATCGTCGATCGGCTCCAGACGGTAGACGTAGATCTTGCCGGTGGTGCGGTCGATGGTCACCTTGGCGCCCCACTCAAGATGCAGGATCTCGGCATAGCTCTTGGCGAGCGACTGCTCCAGGCGGTCGATCAGGTAGAGCTGGTCGATGTGCTTCTCCTGGCAAAGCTCCATCAGGGCGGACATCATGTCGGATGCTGCCATCTTACTTTCCTTCCTTCGCGGGCTTGAAGTCGTAGGTGGGCTTCAACTTGCACTTTTTAACATCAGAGAAATCGAGGGTAACGGACTCGCCGTCCTCGAGCTCGAGGGTCACGTTCGTCTCGGTGGCGGCGGCAATCTTGCCGGCGTACTTGCGACGGCCCTCGGTGGCTGTGGAGGTGAGCTCGCAGTTCTCGCCCACAAAGCGGGCAAAGTCACTCGGGCGGCGCAGTGGGCGTGCCATACCCGGGCTCGACACCTCGAGCGTATAGCTCGAAGAGATGGGGTCGAGCTCCTCAATCACGTCGCCGACCCATTTGGTGTTGGCCGTGACGTCATTGAGCGACAGGCTCTGACCCTCGGCACCCTCGATACGCACACGCACGCAGGGGGCCTTGGTGGCACCCACGAGCTCAACGTCGACGATGTCGACATCGTGCTGGGGAGCGACGGCCTCGAGCGCGTCGATGATCGCCTGCTCGGTCTTGGTCTTGACCATTGCGGCGCCTCCATCCATACAAAAAAGAAGCGGGGCCGAAACCCCACTTCTTTCAATTACAACTTCATTTGCAAGCAAACTATACCAATACCTGCACAAACGTGCAACCACAACACAAACCCGCAGGTCAGCGTGAGCACAGGTTCTCCACAAGAAATGGATAATTGGATGTTGTCGCAAGTATCCATAACCAAAAAGGGGGCGACTCCATACGGAATCGTCCCCCTCGCCTTTTCATGTCAGCTATGCGCGCAGCGCTTACTTGACCACCAGGTTAACCAGCTTGCCAGGCACGCAGATGGCCTTGACGACCGTCTTGCCCTCGAGCCACTTGGCGACGGCAGCCTCGGCGGCAGCCTGCATTTCCTCGTTGGAGGCATCGCGGGCCACGTCGATGCGGCCACGGACCTTGCCGAGCACCTGGACGACGATCTGCACCGTGTCCTCGATGGACTCGGCCAGGTCGAACTCGGGCCAGGCTGCGGTGTAGGCGTTGCCCTCGCAGCCGAGCGCCTCGTGCCACAGCTCGTCGGCCCAGAACGGGCAGATGGGGGCAAGAACGCTCACGATATCCTTAGCCACGCCGTAGCACAGGGCCTTGTCGCGATCAGCGCCCTCGGTGGTGTTAAGGTAGGCGCTCGCCGCGTTGACGAGCTCCATGACAGCCGAGATGGCGGTGTTGAACTGGCCGCGATCGAAGTCCTCGGTGCACTTGGCGATGGTGCGGTGACGCTCGCGGTAGAGCTTCATCGCAACCTCGTCGAGCGCGGACTTGTCGAAGGCCACGCTGGCGTCGCCAGACTGGACGAGCTGCCACACGATACGCCAGGCGCGCTTGATGAAGCGGTTAGCGCCCTCGACGGCCTTGGGATCCCAGTCGAAGTCCTTCTCGGGCGGGGCGATAAACAGGATCGCCAGACGCATGGTGTCGGCGCCGTAGGGCTCGATGACCGAGCTCGGGGGCACGACGTTGCCCTTGGACTTAGACATGGTGTCGCCGTTCTCGTCCTTGACCATGCCCTGGCACAGCAGGTTGGTGAAGGGCTCGTCAACGCTCAGCAGGCCCAGGTCGCGCAGGGCCTTGGTAAAGAAGCGGCTGTAGAGCAGGTGCAAAATGGCGTGCTCGATGCCACCGATGTAATTATCGACGGGCATCCAACGGTCGGCCGCCTCGCGGGAGAAGGGCAGCTTAGTGTTGTGCGGGTCGGTATAGCGCAGGTAATACCAGCTGGAGCAGGTGAAGGTGTCCATGGTATCGGTCTCACGCTTGGCCGGGCGACCGCAGACCGGGCAGGTGGTCTCGTAGAACTCCTTGCACTCGGCGAGGGTCTCGCCGGCACCCAGGTCCAGATTCTCGGGCAGCGTCACCGGCAGCTGGTCATCGGGCACGGGCACGATGCCGCAGTGCTCGCAGTGGATGGCCGGGATGGGGTTGCCCCAGTAGCGCTGGCGGCTGATGAGCCAGTCGCGCAGACGGAACTCGACCTTGCGGCGGCCGCAGCCCATGGCCTCGAGGTCGGCCACGATGGCAGCCTCGCCCTCGGAGTGCTTACCGCCGCGCATGCCGGTGTACTTGCCGGACTGGACGAGCGTGCCCTCGGCAGCGTGGGCGCAATCCCAGTCGACGGTCTCGGCATGGAAGGTATCGATGGTCTCGCCACTAGCCTCGACGGCAGCGCGGTCATCATCGTCCAGGATGATCGGCACGATCGGCAGGTCGTACTTGCGGGCAAACTCAAAGTCGCGCTGGTCGCCGCAGGGAACGGCCATGACGGCGCCGGTGCCGTAGTCGGCAACGACATAGTCGGCAACCCACACGGGGACCTTCTCGCCGTTGACGGGATTCACCACGTAGCGGCCGGTAAAGGCACCGTGCTTCTCGAGGGTGCCCTGGGCACGCTCGACGGCAGAGATATGCTTGGAGTCCTCGACGATCTTGGTGACGGCCTCTTCGTACTCCGTGCCCTCAACGAGCTCATGCAGACGGGCGTACTCGGGAGCCAGGACAAAGAAGGAGACACCGAAGAGCGTGTCGGCTCGCGTGGTGAAAACAGTGATCTTACCCTCGTCGCCCTCGATGGGCTCGCCATCCTGGTCGCACAGGGTAAAGTCGACCTCGGCGCCCTCGGAGCGGCCGATCCAGTTGGCCTGCATCTGCTTGACGCGCTCGGGCCAGCCGGGGAGCTTCTCCAGGTCGTCGAGCAGCTCCTGGGAGTACTCGGTAATCTTGAAGTACCACTGCTCCAGGTCGCGCTTCTCGGGCTCGGTGCCGCAGCGCCAGCACTTACCCTCGGTGACCTGTTCGTTGGCCAGAACGGTCTTGCAGGTGGGGCACCAGTTGACCGGGTTCTTCTTGCGGTAGACCAGGCCCTTTTCCCACATCTTCTCAAAGATCCACTGGCCCCAGCGGTAATAATCGGGGCTGCAGGTCTTGACCATGCGATCCAGATCGTAGGAGAAGCCCATGCGCTTCATCGTGGAAAGCGCCTGGTCCATGTTCTTATACGTCCAGGCGGCAGCCTGCGTGTTGTGCTTGATGGCGGCGTTCTCGGCGGGCAGGCCAAAGGCATCGAAGCCGATGGGGTGCAGCACGTCAAAGCCGCGCATGCGGGCCTGACGGGCCATGGCATCGCCGATGGTGTAGTTGCGCGCGTGGCCCATGTGCAGGTCGCCCGACGGATACGGGAACATCTCGAGCACGTACTTCTTGGGCTTACTGTCGTCGGTGTCGACGGCAAAGAGGTTAGAGTCCTCCCAGGCCTTCATCCACTTGGACTCAATGGCCTGCGCGTCGTAAGCAGGGATCTCGTCCTTATGATCTGTGCAATCGCACATATCAGCTCCTTTAATCTTAGCTGGGGTCGGTCGGCTTGGCTTTATTCGCTACTGCGGACAGTCCTGCGCAAGACGAAGAGCACATTAAGTGCTCTTCTTTGCGTGCGGAACTTGTAGCGAACAAAGCCAAGCCGACCGACCCTAAGGTTAACTTGACTGATAATAGCAAATACGACAAGCGAGATGCCTGCGACTTGCAGGCATCTCGCTTTATCTAAATAACGTGGTTGTGAATCAACCGCTATCTGTTATCCGCCCAAGCATGGTCGGGTTTTCCAAGTGCCGCAGATTGCCGTGAAAGAGGAGCGACGCGTACTTTGGTACGCGAGCGACGGTTTGAACGGCAAGGTGCGGTGCTTGGGAAAGCCGCTTATCGATAGGAAACGCTCTGCTGAGAATCCTTCACGACTACATCGTGAGCGCCGCCTTCGACGATGGAGGTCGAGCTGACCAGGGTCAGGCGTGCCTTTTCCTGGAGCTCGGGGATCGAGAGGGCACCGCAGTTGCACATCGTGGACTTAACCTTGTAAAGCGTGCCGCCCACGCCGTCCTTGAGGGAGCCAGCGTAAGGCACGTAGGAGTCGACGCCCTCGACGAAGCTGAGCTTCGCGGCGCCGCCCAGGTCGTAGCGCTGCCAGTTGCGGGCACGCGCGGAACCCTCGCCCCAGTACTCCTTCATGTACTGGCCGTTGACGTTGACGCGCTCGGTCGGGCTCTCGTCAAAGCGGGCGAAGTAACGGCCCAGCATCATAAAGTCGGCACCCATGGCAAGGGCGAGCGTCATGTGGTAGTCGTAGACGATACCGCCGTCGGAGCACACGGGCACGTAGACGCCGGTCTCCTCGTAGTACTCGTCGCGAGCACGGCAGACGTCGATCAGCGCGGTGGCCTGGCCGCGGCCGATACCCTTGGTCTCGCGGGTAATGCAGATGGAACCGCCGCCGATACCGACCTTGATGAAGTCAGCACCGCAGTCGGCCAGGAAGCGGAAGCCCTCGGCGTCGACGACGTTACCGGCACCGACCTTGACGTCCTCGCCGTAGTTGGCGCGAATCCACTCGATGGTGCGCTTCTGCCACTCGCTGAAGCCCTCGGAAGAGTCGATGCACAGGACGTCGGCACCGGCCTCGATGAGCAGCGGCACGCGCTCGGCATAGTCGCGGGTGTTGATACCAGCGCCGACCATGTAGCGCTTATCACCGTCGAGAAGCTCGTTGGGGTTGGTCTTGTGGCTGTCGTAGTCCTTGCGGAAGACGATGCCCATGAGGTGATCGTTGTCGTCGACGATGGGCAGGGCGTTGAGCTTGTTGTCCCAGATGACGTCGTTGGCAACCTTGAGGCTGATGTTCTTGTCGCCCACGATGAGCTGCTCACGCGGGGTCATGAACTCGGAGACCTTCGTCTGGTGGTCATCGCGGCTGGGGCGATAGTCACGGCTGGTGACGATGCCAAGGAGCTTACCCTTGGGAGTGCCATCGTCGGTGACCGGCATGGTGGAGTGACCGGTCTTCTCCTTGAGCTCGATGACCTGCTCCATGGTCATGTCGGGCGTCAGCGTGGAATCAGACTGAACGAAACCAGCCTTGTGATCCTTGACGGCCTTGACCATAGCGGCCTCGGACTCGGCGCTCTGGGAACCGTAAATGAAGGACAGGCCACCCTCGGTAGCGAGCGCGACACCCATGTCGACGCCCGAGACGGACTGCATAATGGCGGAAACCATGGGGATGTTCAGGGTGATTGCCGGCTTCTCACCGCGCTTAAAGCGGGTTAGCGGCGTCTTGAGAGAGACGTTGTTGGGGATGCACTGCGAGGACGAGTAACCAGGGACCAGCAGATACTCCGAAAACGTGTGGGACTCACCGGGAAAGAACGTAGCCATGTTTCTCCTTTTTCCATGCGACCGGTCGGCTGCAGGCCTCGTAGGACCCAGCCCAACCTTGGGCGCCCAATACTGGGGAAGTATCTTAACGCACTTTGACTGCTACAATGCATGATTTAAGAAGAGCACACGAGGGTTTGACGCAGGCTTTGCGTTTGCCCAGCAAACACTTTAGCGGGGAGACGTGGGGCACATGGAGTACAAGACGACGGCAAAATTGGTCATTCAAGCGTGCGACAAGGATTTGCCGGGCGTCTTCGGCCACGGCTGCGTCTTGCTGCTGCAGGGCATCGCCCGCGAGCACTCGCTCAACCGCGCCGCCAAGAGCATGGGCATGGCCTATTCCAAAGCGTGGCGTATTGTAAACGAGGCGGAAGGTCAGCTAGGCTGCAAGCTCATCGAGCGCGACGGCGCCCGCGGATCCACGCTCACCCCCGCCGGCGAGCGAGCCATCGAAGTCTACGAAGCCCTCCAGGCCGACATCAACAACATCATCGCCACAAAAGCCGACGCCCTCATCGCCAGCATCAAAAAGTAGCTAATTTGCGGAGGGCGTTGTCTAGGGTGGACGCTACTACCAGAGGATTGTCGGTGCCGGCGAAGAGGCGGATGGTACTACCCTGTTTGCCACGTGGGGCCGAAAGTCGTGTTGTTGCGCCGCCGGCGGGCGATGTGCGGAATTCGTCCGGCAAAGCGTCGAACAGCTCTCCCGCGCTACGCTCGATAAGGTCAAATTCAACTGCCGGACCAAAGCCGTGCTCGAGGATTCCCGTTGCAACTGCATGGTCGGGATGCGAGCTCAGCCCGGGATAGCGCACGTCGCGCACCATCTCGTTAGCCGCCAGATACTCGGCCAGCGCACGGGCGCGGTCGAAATGTGCCTGCATGCGGGCGTCGAGCGAGGAAAGCCCACACTCCAGCACGTAGGCCTCCTCGGCAGAAAGGTCGACTGCCAACGCACCGCAGTCTGCAAACAACGCGTGCGCGCACTCGGCAGCAGCATCCACACGATGGCGCTTGAGCTGCGAGCGTGCGACCGATACGGCAACGAGCTTGCGAGGAACCTTACCGGCGCACACACGGTCGAGTGCTTCAAGCGACAGGACGGCACCCAAACGCAGCGGGTCGCACCCAAAGAGGCCAGCCACGGTGTTATCCACCACGAGCAGCGCATGAGCCTCACGCGCTGCGCGGCCTAACGCACGAAGATCGGGCACACGCAAGCCAAAGCCACCGATTGAGTTCACAAACCACCACAGGTGCGGCCCCTCGGCATCAAACGAAGCATCAAAGCCCTCGGACGCAGCAGCAAACGCGGCAGCCGACGGCTCCCCCACCATAGCCACGTCGCAGGCATCAAAGCCGTGCGCAAACGCATCGGCAAAGTCGTCCGCAAAGGCAACCAGACGATCACCGGGACGCACAATCACCAGCCGCGACAGCGCCGCCGGAACATGCGAGGCCGCAACCAGTCGCGCCCCACGCGCGCCGGCCCTTGCAGCCCAGGCCTCCTCTAGCCGCTGTACGACCATACGGTACCGTCCCTTCAAAACAAAAACCCACGATGCGGGTGTTCCCCGCATCGTGGGCAACGGCTGCAGTATAGCGCCTATATGCGACGAATCGCCTAGATGTTGAGCGTGTGATAGGTCACACTCGCACCCGGAGCGTCAACGGTCACGCCATAGGCCTCGGGATAGATGCGCGTCGAAAACACGAGCGCGCCATCGTTCACAAACACCTCGACCGAAGAGGCATCGCTAACAATGCGCACGCTACGAACCTCGTCGACGGGCTCCCAGCGCACGGTACGACCGCAGCCGGCAGAAGTGCGACCCTCGTCGGTAAATCGCATCTCAAAACGCGTGGGCAGTTCGCCCTCGGCGGGCACAAACGCCAGCTTCAGCTCGCCATCGACGGTTGCGGTAAACGCACCGTCGACACCGTCAACAACAACGTCAAAGCAGGTATCGCCGGCAACCTCCAACGTGCCCGCCCCCACACGCACCGAGGCATAATGGTGCTCAATCTCGCGCGCCGGCTGTTGCAGCACCACGCCGTCGGCACCGGCTGTAAGCTCACGCGGCACCGTCATGCAGTGCTGCCAGCCGCACGTCACGGTGGGGTCGTTGCCATAGGTCGGCTCATCGGGCATGCCCATCCAGCCGATCAGAATGTGGCGACCATCCTCGGACGTAAACTCCTGCGGAGCATAGAAGTCAAAACCGGCGTCCCACAGGCGGAACTCGCCAAGCTCATAGGCTCCGACACCACCGGTAATGTCGCCCGTTACAGGCATGTAGCCAGCAGCGTATACGTTACCGCGGTCCCAACGACCGCCCTCGAGCCCCTGGGGCGAGAACGACAAAAATGCAGCGGTATTGCCATTCGCATCGAGCTCGATATAGCCGGGGCATTCCCACATAAATCCAAAGCGATCGGGCGTAGATACACGGCTCTCGAGCTCCCAGCTCAACATATCGGCCGAGCCATACACCAGGATCTCGCCCACATCACGCCCGGCGCCCTCGCCGTGCATCGCACAAAAACGACTCTCAGCGTGCGGCCCGTCAACGCGACGACGCGCGCCCAACACCATGTGATAACGACCGGCCTCATCACGCCACACCTTGGGATCGCGCACGTGGCACGTCAGATCCTCGGGATAGTCCTCCGACGCCAGCACCACGCGCTTTTGGCTAAACGTCTGTCCATCGGCGCTTTCGACATACACGGTATCGGCGCGACGACCGGTGTTGACGTAGTCAAAGACGCCATCCGCATCGGGGAGCTTAACGTTGCCGGTATAGAGCACGCGAATGCGACCGTCCACGACCAAAGCCGAGCCCGAGTACACGCCATGGCAGTCAAACGGCTCGTCGGGAAGCAGCGGCGCGCCAACGTATTCCCAGTTCATAAGGTCACGGCTCGTGGCATGGCCCCACATCTTGACGCCGCCGTTCACATCAAACGGGGCATACTGAAAGTACGCGTGAAATACGCCATCTGCCTGGCAAAGACCGTTGGGGTCGTTGAGCCAGCCCGCCGGCGGCATAATATGAAAGCGCTGGCCATACGCGCCATGACCGCACTCAGAGGCGGCGGCGTCAACAGCGGCGACCAGCTTTGCAAGATCGCGACCAAGTGCATTAGACATATCAAAGTCCTAACGGATCGAAAGTTACAAGGCGCCAGAGATCGGCACCAAATACGGGAAACACCCGCGGGCATACAGCCCGCGGGCGCCCCTCAATCAAAAGCTCTTAGGCCTGCTCGGAAGCCTTGGGCTCGTCCTTGTACAGGACAAACGAGACGGCAAAGGAAACCAGCGCGGCGACCGCAAACATGATCGCGTACTGCACGGGCTGGGCAAGGCACAGCAGGATACCGAAGATACCGGTAACACCCGTGCCGGAGGCAGCCAGCGAGGTGAGCGCACAGACCAGGGCACCGCAACCGCCGCCGATGCAGCCGGCGATGAAAGGCTTAAAGAAGCGAAGGTTCACACCGAAGATGGCAGGCTCGGTAATGCCCATGAAGGCGGACAGGGCCGAAGGAAGCGCCAGGCCCTTGATCTTGGCATCGCGGGTCTTAAAGGCAACGGCGAGCGCGGCACCACCCTGGGCGATGTTGGCAGCGCTGGCGATGGGCAGCCAATAGGTCACACCGTACTGGGCGAGCTGGCCCAGGTCGATGGCGGTGTACATCTGGTGGATACCGGTAACGACCGTGGGGGCATAGAACAGGCCGACGATAAAGGAACCGATGCCGAAGGGCAGGGTCAGCAGGGCCTGGATCAGACCGAGGATGGCGTTCTCGGCCCAGACAAAGATGGGGCCGACGGCAACGAGAGTCACGAGCACGGTCACGAACACCGAGACGAGCGGGGTCACAAAGAGGTCGAACATCTCGGGAACGATCTTGTGCAGGCGCTTCTCGAGGAAGGCCAGAATAGCGCAGGCGATGACGATGGGGATCACGTGGCCTTGATAACCGACCCACTCAAAGCTGTACACACCGGGGATGACGTTGACCATGGTCTGCACGCCCTCGGAGGCAACCGTGTAAGCGCTCTGCAGCGAGGAGTTGATGAACGCACCGCCGACGACAGCGCCCAGATACGGGTTGGCGCCAAAGGCCTTGGCGGCGGAGTAGCCGATCAGGATCTGCAGAATGCCAAAGGACGTGCCCGAGACCAGGTCGGCAATCTTGTAGATAAAGTTATTGGTATCGAGCGCGATAAAGCCGTTGGAGGCCATAAAGTTGAGGGCGCTCATAATGCCCAGCAGCAGGCCCGAAGCCACGATGGCGGGGATGATGGGGACAAAGACATCGCCGAGCACCTTAATGGCACGCATAAAGATGTTCTGCTGCTGAGCCGCGGCCTCCTTGACCTCGGCCTTGGTGGCAGCCTCGACGCCGCTGAGCGCGATGAACTCCTCGTAGACCTTGTTGACGGTGCCGGTGCCAAAAATAATCTGGAGCTGGCCCTGGGCCTCAAAGACGCCCTTGGCGCCGTCGACGTTCTCGAGGGCCTCCTTGTTAACCTTAGTGTTATCGGCAATCACCAGGCGCAGGCGAGTGGCGCAGTGCGCGGCCGAAACAACGTTGTCGGCGCCACCGATGTTGTCGAGCACCTCTTGGGCTGATTTGCGGTAGTCCATGACTTCCCTTTCCTCCAACGGGCGCATTTACACCCGGCCATCTTTGACACTTATACTGTAATCGATTTCAGTTTCATATGTCTGCAATCGTTTTCATAGTAGGGTGAACGGTAGGAAAAAGCCGGTGAATGGTAGTTTTGAGACAAACATAAGGGCTCAGAGGCAGACAGACATGCCCAAGACCTAGACATTCATAAGCTGATGACCGAGCTTGAGTGTCTTGAGACCGCTCTCCCCCTCCACGCCATCGAGCGTGTTGAGCAACATATTGGTCGCCTCGACGCCACTGGTCAGGTAGCCATAATGCACGGTGGGAATGCCGCCCGTCAGCGCGCGCAAAAACGCATTGTCGCCAAAACCACTCACGCGGTGTATGCCCTCGCCCATGCCGCGAACCTCATCGATGGCACGCAGCGCGCCCGCCGCCATGGTGTCGGTCGCGCAGGCGATAAATGAAACATCAGGAGCGACGGAAAGCAGCTCACGCGCCGCACCATAGCCCGAATCGAGCGTAAACGAGCCCAGGCGAATCAAGGCGGCATCGAGCGGGTTGCCCGCGGCGCGCAAGCCGGCCTCAAAACCGCGACGGCGGTCATAACCGGCCGCGCGATCCTCCTCGGTAACTCCAATATAGGCAATCTTGCCGTCCACGCGACCCCCAAGCGCATGGCCCAGCTCAAAGGCGGCCTCGTAATCGTCGTGATAGACGCACGCCGCGCCCTCAACATTCTGGCCGATCAGCACGATGGGCACGCGGCACGACTCAATCGCCCGACGGTGCTCGTCGGTAATCATAGTTGCCACCAGCACAATGCCATCGACTGGGTGGTTTTGGAATAAATCGAGGTATTCGAGCTCGCGATCGGGGGCATTGTCAGTATTGGCAAGCAGCATCTGGTAGCCACGACGACCGAGCACCTGGCCGATGCCGGCGGTAATGCGGCTCACGGATTCCGAGTTGATCTTGGGCACGATGACGCCGATGAGCTTGGTGGAGCCGGTGCGCAGCGCGCGAGCCTGGCTGGACCGCACGTATCCGGTCAGCTCAATCGCCTGCTTAATGCGCTCGGCCTTGTCCGCCGAGATATATCCACCGTTGAGGTAGCGCGAGACGGCGGCGCTCGAAACGCCCGCCAGCTCGGCCACATCTTTCATCTTTACCACGAGCACCCCTGTCGTTGAAATCGCTTTCACCATGATACCCAACCCTCGCCCGAAAAATATTCGACTGGAAAGGTCTCAGCGGATCATTTCAACCGCCCAGGTCGAGCAAACGCCAGCGATCCACCGCCGCGTGCATGTTTATGTCAAACGTAATGCGCACGGTACCTTCGTCCATCACCCACGGCTCACGCTCATAGTTCACGATGGTCCACGGGCGCATCATGTTGCAGATGCACTCGATGTAGAACTCGCGACGGAGCGGATAGGGAAAAGCCCAATTCCGGTCAATCCCTTACCGGCAACCACAGCGAATGGAGACTGAGCAACAACACGTCAGCAAAGTTACATACGAGCAGAAAATCGCACGCAATTTCGCCTTTTCTTTATTGAGATGTAAATTTTGACAGGCCGAATCTTACATCCATACAAATGATGAAAAGGGGCGGTAATTCAAAAGAAAAGCCGCCCCCGCAGGACGCAGGCCCGTAGGTTGACTGCGTCAATACCGCTAGATTCACTCTAGTATCCTATCGAGTCCCAAAAGGTCAATCCAATTAAAGACGGCAGGCAGCCCAAAACAACATCTTTCATGAATCTCCAGTCCTATCAAGCCCGATCGAACTCGGCTATCCAACCAGATACGGCCCAATCACATCGAATATCTCGCCAACCTTAGTTGAAGGGTTTTGCACAGACGGCTTTATATTACCCAGTTCCCTATGGTACGCGACGAGGCGCCCAGCACGCTGCAATGCTTCGCCTCGCCTATCATCCACTGCCCCAAACATCCCGTCCAGGTTCTTGCGGTACTCGATGCCCAAGTTCTTCGACATCTCCTGCGCGAGGGCATGCTGGCAGTCGGATGCGGACATATGCGAGGTCGTGTAGCGAAAGTGCAGAAGCGGCCACAGCTCGAAGCAGGGGTTGGACCACAACGCGTGGAAGGTCCTCGAACCATCAGAGAGCTCGTTGCACTTGCACTCCATCGCGTCAAAGTCGGACGCAGGGAAGTCATCCTTGTCATACACGAGCCACACGTGATCGAACGTCTCGGGCGCATAGCGGCAGTGTTCGACGGCGAAGTCAAGCAGGTCAAGCGTGTGTTTGCCGGTCCCCTTAACGACAATGGCAACCTTGCGCTCGTTCGCCGCGCCCAACGTCGCACGCACACCCTCAAAGTAGCGAGGCTCGGTCTCCTTGCCCTCGCTCACTACAAGATGACGCGTCATCTGAACCATGCGCGAGCGGCCCTCGCGCTTGCCGCTACGCCAGCCCTTCGACTTCTTCGCCACCATGCTAATCCCACTCCTCGATGCGGGTGAGATACGGATCGGCGCCGTAGCGACCGGACAGGTATTGCTTGTCGAAAGCCGCGTTCTTGCTTACCAGATTACCGTTTGCCTCGTGGATGTCGGCGAGAGACCACAGTTGGCTCGCCTCCCCCTCGCCGCGTGCAGCGAACCATATCTCGTCACGGCGGAACACATCGTTTCGCATGGTTGACACATCCTGGGACGAGAAGATGAGCTGCGCGCCACTCTTGTTGACCTCAGGATCCTTAAACAGCAGAATCACATAGCGAAGAAGCTTCGGATGCAGTTTGGCGTCGAGCTCGTCTACCACGACGGTGCCACCACGCTCAAGCGCTGTCATCAGATACGCAGCCAACCCCATGAGCTTCTGGGTTCCGGCAGATTCCTCGGATAAACGCAGCTCGTACGCCTTGCCGCCCACCTCGTGCCTCACGAAGACGCGTTGGCCGCGCCACTCCGGCGCCCTCTCCACTCTGAAGCCATCAATACGCACATCAACGGCGCGCAAAAAACGCGTGACCTCGCGCGAGTCGCCCTCGTCGAGCATTTGCTCGAGCATCCGCTCCAGGTAGGAACTGTTGTAGTTGAGAAACACAGTGTCGAGAAACCAGCTGGCCGCCTCCTGGACCACCGGCGCATCGAAGTTGATGCAAAGGAACGATAGGTACGGCAGGCTCGGGTTGAACCTCGCAGCCGTCACAAGCTTACGCAGTGTGGGGCCGAGTTCAACCTTTGTATCCTCGCGCTCGAACAGCATCGCCGTACGCGACGCTCCCAATTTACGCCGCCACAGCCCTTCGGACACGATCTCATCGGCGTGTACAGACAGAACATAGCGGTACTCATGCTCGCCCGCGCGGTAATAGAGCTCGAACTCGGTGGGCTCGGCAGCAGACACGTCATCGAACTCAAACGCCGAACAACGGGCTATCAAAGGGCGATCACCCTCTGGTGTATCAGCGCTGGCAGACAGCAATCTAATTGGTCTGGCCACCGCCGAACGAACGTAGTCAAGAGCCTCGAGCAGATTAGACTTGCCGCCGGCATTGGGCCCGTACACCGCAGCCACCGGAAGGAAACTCTGCCCGTCGGGGCACGCGATAAGGGAGCGCTCAAACTCCCTCATCGGCGTTGCTTGCATGGAAAGCTCAGCCTCGTCGCGATAGGATCTATAGTTCCTGAAGGTGAACTGGCAAAGCATCGTCCTCAACATTCCTTTCATTATTTTGAAAAGATATTTCAGAGTTTTTATTTGATTATAGACATTAAATAGCATCAATCAAGTGTTTGCGTCACCTGAAGCAAAGGGTGCAAGGTCTAAAACTCAGAAGTATGCGGCAAATTCCCGGAATACAGAGCGCGACGGAATGCCGCAATGCATCTACCTGCGGTTCCTTTATGCGCAAAAGCCGTTGTGCTCGGGAGTTCCAGAATCTGCCGCATACTTCCGGCGGGTGAATTCGGAAGTGCGGCGAAAAACTGGGGCCTGCCGACCAGACCCCGGTTTTGGGCATCCGCGACCTGCGGTTTTGTTGGCAAAAATCGGGGTATGCTATACGATAAGGACCGCCGATTACCTTTTGCATAAAGACGTCAGCACGAACAACGGCTATACCCAAAGTTTTATTGACATAACGAATGAATAACTCAGCACCAAACAAGCGTCGTTAAGAACTTGCAACAGATTTGCCGATCTCATTAAAAAACAACTGGATTACACCGATACTCACCAAAGTTTTTATGGCAACGGCAAAGCAAGGCTTTTCCCAAACCTATGTCTTCTACCAGTATTAAATGTTCTTGTATATTTTGAGCCGCTCGGTTGGTACGAAGTTAAAACGAACGCCAATTTCAGCAGCGTCTATGAACTCGCAAAACACAGCAAGCATTTTATACAATGCCTCGACATGGTGATTGAAGAAGTGTGGGGCTCAAAAAAGGACGAACTTCCTTATAAGCAGGATACCGAGACCAGGCACAAACGTTTTGTTGAGGATGCGTGTGCATTGGTAATCGTTAGCGACTATAGAGATTCGAGAATTGAGGAACTATGCAATCGCGGAATAACATATACGGAATTCGATCAAGAGCTATTTCGGCACCTGACGCCACCATCAAACGAATAGATCAGGCTCTATTTATTTCGAAACACAAGGCAATAATCAAAGGAAAAAGGGCGCCGAAGCCTTATTCGACCTCGGCATCCTTACGAATCACAGGCAAAGATGCGAATGCTAAAACCATATCGAAAACATAGGCAAAAGCATCAAATCCAAGTTTACGAATCTCCTAATTGTCTGTGTCTTCTAAAAGAAAATCGGCTCTGAATCGACCCTCATAATAATGAAATACCACTTTGGCCGGAAAGAATGAATCAAGTAAGTAGCAGATAAATGCACGTCATCAGCCCATTTAACGAAATCAGTAGGCAGCAAATAAGCAGTAACCGAAGTTGATTGAATCAGCCTCCCATTTGTGGCAAAAATTACCCGATGGTAACAACGTCACTACGTATCATCGGAGTAAAGCTCATTAACCTTTTTCAGAAAAATCCAATATAAAACAGAAAGCACAACAATCGCAATGCAACAGGTCCAATCAAATGCCACTTGAATTGAAAACGAGGGATACTCCGATACAGATTTGATAATTAATGCAGCATTCATCGCAAAAATGAAAATACGTTTATATAGGAAGTCAATCGTCTGAGAAAGGCCGTTCCAAAGAGAATCGTAATCCTCTCCCTCGCGACATACATCCAGTAATTGAGACTCAATCTTACGTAAATAGAGGTATAAGCGTTCGACGGTCACAACAGCTTGCAAATACCGCACAAATGAATATAAAACAAAGACCCAAAGCGACGACAATAGAACGGATCCGCTTACGGATGCCTTAATTCCGTACTGAGAAAGCCATGATTGTGCTGCCGCTGAAAGCAGCAAGGGATCATATGCATACATGCAGAGGACACATGTCCCCATCACAGTAAGGATAAAATACCGGTTCCTGTTATTGGCGGAAGCATTTTTCTCGGCAACTGTATCCTTATAGTGATCATACAAAACAGAATCGCCCAAAGCTATGCCTTATTAAGCGCTGCAACAATTGAATCTTGACTAAAAGTTCGCGCCCATGTCGCACCCTTTCCATACAGTTGCTCAGGAGATTCGTTGCCATCATCGATCTTTACGCCAACCAAGCGATTCCCGAGTTCATAACTCTTTGCAACTTCATAGTTCTGCCAGTTCCGATACCCAATCTCAACGTGATCAGGATGCATTTTATTTGCGTCTTCACCAATAATTACAAGCGTATATGACGCCTCACTGATTTTACGAGACAGCGCACGTTTAACTACCGCAACCGAATCGCTCTGAATCTCATTCGGCGTCTTATCAACCATGGTAAAGACGAAATCGGAGTTCTCATCCCACGCCTTTAGTAAGTAGTAATAGCGACGATCCTTTTCATAGTCAAAAGACACAAACACTTTCTTCTTCATAGTTAAACCTTTCGCAAAAACAAAGACAGACTCTCACCCAGACAATGACCGTTACAGTCATCTGAATTTTTTACCCACATCCCGCATTCCCCATAACTTAAACCCTTATATTGCCGATAAGATCCCCATCGTTCAAGCGTCTAAGAAGTTCTTCGTACTTTGGGGCTAGGCATGACTCCAACTGGCTGAGCATATCTTCAATGGCACCCTCCTGAAAATAAGTACCCCTCGAAAGGCCTTTTACCTCATGCAAGTACTTCAGCGAGCAAATGCCGTCAGGCTTGCACCTAAAAACACTTCCTGGCTTTCCGTTTTCAATCCGGATAACGGAAAGCTTCGAATCAGAGGCAGCGAAATTCTTGAGATAGAAGCGTGGAATATAGTGTTGGTTTTTGACCATCGCTCCTCCATAATGCAAAACCAAACCATCGTTTACCGAGCACTCAAGCGCTTTATCTTCCTGTAAATCTTAGCCTCATCAGGGGCAATCGGATCATTTGGAAACGCCTTTTGGGCTCTTGCCACGTAGGAAAGAAAGTTCCCATAGCGAGAAAATGCAGAAGGGCCCGCATCACCCGAGGGGCATAACCTTCTTCCCTTAATACCGAGCGGTGAATAATGTTGATACAGAGCGGAGACGCGCTTTTTTGATGCGTGCCTTCCCTCCCCCTGATTAGAACGCGCAATCGCAGTGGCCGCCTCACGGAAACGCTTGTTGTACCTTCCAACCGTAGACTGTCGAAGTCTTACAATGCGCCCGTCAAAGTCAAACCCCAGGAAACTGACTTTCTGCGCCGGATGTGCACCGGAATACGATAGAACCTCACCTGCACGAACGCTTTCAAAATCAAGCTGAGCAACTCCGTCGCCATCAACCTGGAACACTTTGGTTTTCTCAGGTTGCAGTTTAACGGAATCGACATCAGCCATTAGATTGATGGCTTCTACAAGTGCATCAAAGCCAGACTTTGAAACGGCAACAATAAAGTCGTCGCAATAACGGAGATACAAGCCGCCAACCCGTTCAACGGCAAGTCTAACTTTCATATCGATATCGGCCATATAGATGTTAGCGAGCACTCCACTTGCAGCAAGACCCTGAGGAATTCCCAGCCCAATACCCGTTCGCTTCCACGGCCTGGTGATGACCTTACTTTTGTTTGCAAGAAACTCTGCCTCAGGCAGAATAACATCCAGCTTATTAAGTTCGCGAATGGCTTTGAATCGAAGTTCGATAGCTTCTTCGCTGATCATCTTCTCCCGAGCAGGTTCGACCGCCGGCCATGGCAATTGATGTCGAGCAGCCAAATCAGCAATAGGCCAGCACGAATAGCGGAGGATATTTTTAATGACTTGGTAGTGGTCGTCCGGTAAGCGTCCACTGGGAAACAACGAACGTAACGACGTCATTAGATGAGTATGATTTAAGTTGTCGAAGAAGCTCTCGAAATCACCCGTAAGCACAAAAGCCGAATCTTGATAGCGCAAATAGTCGAAGGCCTTTTTAGCTGAGGAAATATTACTGGCAGCAGTTACGACGCTGTCTGATGAAAGCGAAGAGCGGTACGCTACGGCAACCTCATTAAACTCTTCGGCAATAGCCTTCTTGTTATATAAGTCCGACCATAGATAAGAGTAGTACTGGAAGACGCGGTGATCGAAATGCGAGGCATAAGCGATATTGCGAACCTTGCAACTTCGCTTACCTCCACGATACCGAACAGCAATGATTTCGTTGGAAATTAGAGGGTAGAACGCGTGATGGGAAACGTACTCCGAATCTAAGATCTTGGTCTGAGCTTCGGCAAAAGAGACCCTATGATCAAAGTGGGCATATGAGCTTTTGGAACTATATCGAGGAATACGAGTGATATCGAACTCGGCCAAAATACCCCCAAATAAATCAACCTGTCCGGATCAACAAGCGGCGGCTAACCCTCCCCGAACAGGCTAATTAAAGGCGCAGCAAGTGCGTCCAACGCTTTCGCGGCCACCCAAAACAATGATTGCCTATGCCATACTAGACGAAAGCGAGGAATTGGTACTTATGACCATCGAAGCCCTTATCCAGCTAGCCGCAGGCAACGCTGGTGTCAATGTTGCGAACGTCGGAATTGCGATTTCGTCGTTTGCTATATTGAAAGCAGTAGCGCACCCCATCGCCAATTCGTGATGGGCAGGTATCCTTATTCCCCAATCTTGCTTTGCTTAAACAGGTTATAAGAAATCGGCTCATGCAGTTAACAGCTCCTTGATACACGCCCAATTGTCTTTACGGCGATCGCATCGAAAATGCCGGTGCGCTTCTACGGATACAAGCGCCTGCTCATCTACTGCATGCACACGGTCCGCGAAAACAATATCGCCGACAACACCGTGAAAATCTCGATGCGCATAATCCAGGAGCTTAGATGCGCAGACGGGCGGATTGGCATTGTTCAGCATGGCCGCTTCTCTCTCCTCAACGACGGACACATCGCCGAGGACGAAGACATCTACGCACGGCACCGCCGAGAACCCCCCCCCCTCATCCCAACCTTCCCCAGAAAGTTCGCTGATGTTGACTGGGGTTCCCGTAAAATAAACCCCAACAAAATATGTGCGGAGTGCTGGCTTGGAGCTGCCTTCGGACCCTATTGGCTACTCACCGAGAGGCTCCGCTATGAAACGACCCCTTTACTACCTGGTCTGCGCGATCGCGTGTACGTCCATGGTCAGCGCGACGATGCCCATGGCAGCCATTGCGGAAGCCATCCAGCCTCAGGCAACAGCCGAGCAGCAGGCGCAAGCCGACGCCACGAGCGACGACACAGGCAAGGCCGAAGACGACACCATCACAAATGCGACAGCAGATACCGCAGAGGACAGCACCGCAACATCCACCGGCACCAGCGCAGTCAACACGGAAGACGCTGACGGCACCACCGCCACAACCAACACGGCCACCACCCCCACCCCATCCCTCCTCGCCCAGACCAACCCCACGCCCGCCGCGATCTCCGCCACGTCACAAACCGGCAACGCCCACTCCGCCACCGCGAGCCAAAACGGCGTCACCTTCACCGTCTCGTGGAACGACGCCCCCGTGGGCACCGCGACGACCTTCCACGTAACCCAGACCAACGGCTCGTCCCAGGCCAAGGCGCGCATGGACGTGCCCACCTATTGGAACGGCGGCAGCCAGGAAAGCGCCTGCGACCCGTCGCGCCCGGCATGGGCCAGCTACTGCAGCCTGGGCACCGCGGGCCACGACTTTACCTTTGACTTCACGGCATCGGGCACGTACCGCATCCACTTCTACTTCATGGACAACGACAGAAACGGCCCCCAAAACGACAGGGGGATCTACTACCTGCGCACCACGGCGGAGGTGACCGTAAACGACGCCGCCCGCCCAAGCGTCACGCAGATCGTCAACGACGCCGTGGCCCAGTGCAGGCAAGAGACAGACGGCTCGGAATACGACATGGCGCTGTGGCTCCACGACTGGACGCTCGACCAGCTGGAGTACGACCACAGCCTCAACTGGTGCTCGGCCGAAAGCGGCCTCACGCGCCACCAGGGCACCTGCGAGAGCTACCAGCGCATCTACTCCAAGCTCCTTGACGCAGCAGGCATCGCCAACGGCCGCATCACCGGCAACGGCCACACCTGGAACGCCGTAAAGATCGACGGCAAATGGTGCCAGATGGACCTAACCTGGGACGACACCAGCGACAACTGGTACGGAGACCTGGACCAGCGCCATCTGTACTTTGGCCTGACCGACGAGCTAATGGCAATCGCCCACTCCGACCACACGGCCAACTACCAAAAGGACGACTACGCCTACCGCTCGACCGACCTTTCCAATAATTACTTTGTGCGAAACGACAAGGCCGATGAATGGGCAGAAAAGTATGCCGACCGTATTCAGCAGCACTTGGATGCCAAGGAAGAGAGCTTTTCCATCGATGCGGATAACCAGTCCTTCCCGCCCAGTATCTCGGGAATTCAGAACGGTATAGTTGCACATGCAATGAATCAGAGAGAGTGGAAGACCGAAAGCGAAAAAGCAGCGCTACAGGCTACATCAATAGTCACCACACAAACCAGCAGCACTTGGATTGCTGAGTTCGAATTCTCGGTAAAGTTCTTACAAATCAAACCAGCCGCTACACCGATTTTGCCCAACGGAATGTATTCCATATACTCATGTCTCGACGAATCAAAAGCCCTGGATGTTCGCATGGAGTCGAAGAACGACAGAGCGAATGTACAGCTCTGGCAAGATCATGGCGGCAGACAACAAAAGGTCGACCTCCAATTCCAAAATGACGGCACCTATCTGATTAAGTTCGTCCATTCAGGAAAAGCGCTATCTGCTGAATCCAACAGCGATGGATCAAATGTTAGTCAATCGAGCGTTGATGGTTCTGACCTGCAGAGATGGGTCATCAAACGATCGGGGGCAGGTTATACGCTGAAAAACGAAGCGGGCAATCAATGGCTAAATGTTAGAAGAGCCGACACAAAAAATGGAACCAATATTCAAACGTGGTCAAATGGTGGTGTTGCAGAAACAATCTTTAACCTCGTTCCAACTGATTTTGATGCGCTTCCAAACGGCAGATATGCCATTAAGACAAAACTAGACACGACAAAAACAATCGACATTCGTCTAGCGTCCCATCACGATTTTGCAAATGCTCAGATTTGGACTGACTACAATTCCTTAAATCAATCTGTCGATCTCAGAAGACAAGGGGACGGATCGTACGCACTATTTTTCGCGCATTCCAAAAAAGCGCTAACAGCAGAAGCCATCAAGGACGGTGCGAACGTTTCGCAGGCAACATATTCCGGTTCAAATCTTCAACATTGGATGCTAGTAAAACACGGAAATGGATTCACCGTACAACTAGTTGGAACAAATGAGTGTTTAAACATAAGGCTCGCGATGGCAAAAGATGGAGCAAACGTTCAGACCTGGTCAAACGGCGGAACAATAGAGACACTATTTATGTTTGAAATGAGATAGTTATTTCATTATTACAAGACACATTTTTAGAATGATGCACACATCATATGACCCGCCGCGACGCAAATCGTGGCGGGTCATATTTCAGCAATTCAGTAAGAACGAATTAAAGCAATCTCTATGACTAAATTATAGTGCAAACGGCATTCAAGGAACATCAACCGAATTACAAGAACAGCGAGGATAAAAAAGCAACGCTACTAAGAGGACAGCCCCCGAGACCTAAAGCTTTTAGCAAAAGAAATAAATGGGGCAGGGAGCAATACTTTAAGCATTCTCTTTGAATGAAATTTTAGTCCTCGCTCGCGCCTCAAATACAATTTGTAGATTGACTTCCAACCGCCCTTCGTAAAAGCATCAATATACAGTTCTCTGTCGTTGGGAAGATCACTAGGATGACGGAGCTGGTCGTTGCCCTTGGCTATATCGTCGAACTCAACAGGGCACAAGTCCAGAGCGTTGCTGGACTCAATGAATTCCCTTCCGCGGTCGTTATTAACCAGCAGGCAGGAGACGCCCTTCATCTGATTGAACTTCTCAGAATCCTTTAGAACGTCGGGCTTATTAACGTCGACACCCCAAAAATCGCCGATGGTAAGATCACCGGCACGTAATCTCCCTGCATAGGGGCACCTATAACAGCTGTCGCGAAGCGTCTTAAGGTTCAAGAACATGTCGTAGAAGGGAGATTTCGCCGCAGGAATGGTAACCTCTCTTCCGTCCTCAAGAAGAAGAAGAAGAAGGGAGTGTCCCCACCCCTCGCGCTTGCACCTAAACCGGAAATCAACCACGGGAGATCCAAACTGCTTGCCATAGTCCTCCACGCAATCCGCGAACATGCGAGCGGAAGGGACGCCATGGCAAATCAAGTCAATAGTTGTCAGGCCCTCATAATCGCGCCTGAGGAAACCCCTAAGGCCAGCAACCTGGCAAGGCGTTCCGCAAAATAAGACCCGCCTTCCCTCGCATAGATCCGCCTTGATGTCGGCAAAGCAAGATCCGGCGTCACTCTGGACATATTTAGAGTTGAGAAGCGGGCGGAGCTCATCAACGCTCACTGCACGACGATGTCGCACACGAAGCGTATTCCCCTCACGCTCATAGGCAGCACCGTATGCAACCCCACCAGAGGAAATGTGCTCACGTGCAACGGCACCGAAAACTCCGCCGGAAGCGGACTCCGAGACATCGTCCCTACCAGCAGCGGCAAAGAACGGTCCGACGGAATTAGAGCCTATCCCCCGGTTGAGGCCGCACGCCCTCGTGCACGTGCCACAACCGATACAGAGTTCGCTGTTAATTACAGGAAGAACAAACCCGTTCTTGCCCTCAGACATGGTGATGGCGCCTTTCGGGCAAGCGGCGGCACACGCCCCGCATCCACAGCAATGCGACGGCGACTCAAACAGTGTGGGGACTTCGCCCCTTTTCACGATAGACATTCAGTTATCCCCCTACTTGCGGGCCGAGATAAGATTGCGCAGAATATCGGCATTCATATAAACGGAAAAAGCCAGCGCAATTGCCAGGCAGGCGATCGCGCACAAAAAGCCCGCACCGTAGGCGGACAGATAATAAAAAACGAACACGCCGACAATCGAAACCAAAGTCAGAACTTGTTCAAAACGGTCTTCGACAAGCTTCGTAAACTTAGCGACCTTGATTCTACGGTACTCATTCACCACGATCATCGCCAAGAGTGTTGCAACAGATGCGCCATAAAGACCGAAGTGCGGAATCAGCAGGACACACAGCGCGGCGCAAAGAGCAGCAGACACCGCAGTGGTGGTACCCATAATTCCAGTCTCCTTATGCGCGGTAAAGATACCGCCGTAAAAGCCGGAAATGTTGCTGAAATATGTGGCCAAGAGCAATATCGGCACATACAACAGGCCCTCGCCGAATGAGCCCTTGATCAGGATGCCATACACGAGAGGCATAAGCGCAGACATAAGCAGAACAACACTCATCATGAAACGCCTTAGCGCGCGATACACAGAGTTGTAGAAAGCCGACTCATCCTCATCAGAGTTAAGAGCACGCGCCGAGCTCTCCTTCCAGGACTGATAGAAGAATCCGTACACCTGGTCCATGACGCCGGGAAACTTGTACGACACGGCATACACGCCGGCGGCAGAAGCACCGAGCGTATTCATGATAATAAGCCTGTCCAGCAGGTTATTAATAGTCCAGGAAACCTTGTTTGGGATGAGGGGATAAGAATACCGCAGAAGGTCTCGAGCATAAATAATGGAGAAAGACGACGAATCGATATAACGCCAGAGTTTTCGCATGACCATGAAAGAAAGGGCAACAACGCCCTGAGCAATGACCGTGGCAGAAAGCATGCCCACAACGCCCCAACGCAACACGGCGATAAACAGAACGTTGAGCACGATAGTTAGGACACTCGCGGTAAAGTTCATGACGGAATATCCCACAGTATCTCCGAAGCCACGCAAGACCGCAGAAGCCATTTGCAGAAGCGCCCCTGCAACAACAAGCCCAACGACCCAGCCAAGATTTTCAGGCTTAAATAACAGCCAGACCAGAATCGCTAAAACCGTAAAGCACACGCAACCAGCAAGAAGAACAGCACAAGACGCCGTCACGGTTTTAGCTCGATCTTCATCGGTGCGGCAATCGATGAGGAACCGAAACAGCGCTTCATCCATAAGCAAGGAAACGGCAGGGACGCAAAACAGAGCAATAGTGTTGATGTAATCGACGGTACCATAATCGCCAGTGGAAAGAACTGAAGTATAGAGCGGCAACAGAAGAAATGAAACGAGCTTAGTTGCCATTCCACCCACTGCGATAATGCCAGTGTTTTTAATAAGTCGGCGCGTCTCCCCCATTACGAAAGCGCCTTTCTAAGATAGGACCAGGAATGCTCCCGCAGAGAATCCAGATGAGAATCCACATCGTCCCAATCGCAGGGAACAATATCGTCGACACATATAGCATTAGCGCAACGTGAAGAAAGCCCAATATTTCCCAACAAGTCGCGCATGCGAGCGCCAGATTTATCCGTAGCAAATACACGGAAAGGTTTATGGAAGATGACTGAGAATACAGTTGCATGAAAAGAATTGGTGAGAACAAGGCCCGCATGCGCAATAAGTGAAACAAACTCCTCCGGACCAACGCCGAACAGGTTAACCGAATTTGGAATATCCAAGTTATTTTCAGATATATAGGCGACCTTCCTGCCTGTTGCAGTTGCCATTGAGACGGTACTCTCGACGAGCTCAGAACATTCACGCAGCAGATACATGAATATATATCCGTCTTCCAGGAGCTTCCTTGAAGTCATCACAGCGTAGTCATCAGCGTTCAGGAGGAGAGTGGGATCGAGCACCACCTCAATAGGCTTATCAACAAGAGGCTGAAAGAGCGATACCGTCTCTTCCTCACGCACAGAAAGATAATCGAATTTTGAAAGAAGTGCAGAGACTCTTCTTTTATCAAAATTCTCAGGTTTAAACGACGTGTGAGCCAAGCTGGGTGCGTAGGCTACACGACGTCTATCTCCAGCAAACGAGAGAAAAAACGGTTTAACTATGCCATTCGTGCAATCAAGATTCCAAATCTGATCGCTGCCGCAGACAAAACAATCAAACTCAGAGGCAAGCTCATCCATACGATGTCTAGTTTTGTCATTATATTTATTTGTCAGATTAAAAAATCGTTTCCAGAAAGAATGGAACGCATTTCGACGTTTCAAATATGACGCAGGACGCATGCAGAATCTAATAAAGGATTTAGGGTGTTTAAATTGCACCAACCTATACTGGTCAAAATCTTTGCTTCTGTAATCAATCAAAGACGCAACATGACCCAGTCTTTGCACTGCTGCCTGCATTGCAAACGATTGCAGAGCAGAACCAAAATTATAGGAACAATGGAAAGTTATAATTCCAACATTCATTTACCCAATAACCTTTCAATGAATTTACAAAATCGTTTAAATAAAGAATTAAACGTTGTCATAGCGCCATAAACTGCAAACGCCAAACTCAAATGACCCATAGGCAGTAACGCTGCAGCAACACGCCATTCGCCCCGCTTTCCAAGACAATCAACTGGGAAATTCAATAAATGGTTTCTAAGCCATTGCCTATCAAATGAAGTCAGCCACGAGGACTTTACTAAGTTATTTTGGGAGCCCGCAAAAACAGCTCTCTTGAATTGCTCCATGAATTCACGTCCAACAATTAGATGCTCATCTTTGGCTGAAAAGACAGAAGCATTCTTAAGCCGTTCGACAATGTTGGCAAAAAGAACAAGAGAGTCTGTGTCACGAGGACGAACGTTTGCACATGTTGAGGAACTATCAAGATCCCAATAATATAAACAAAATGGTACAAAACCAACACGACCATCGTGAAGCTGCCAAAGATACTCTAAATTAAATAATCTATCCTCGGAAAACCTCAGTCCTATAGGGAAGGGTGCCAAATCATCACCCAATCGATCAACAAGCTGCCTAATATGGGCGCTTCGATACAAACGGGCCCATGAGGCATTTAATTCGTATAACGACCTATCAATAGTTTCACTATATAAACCATCTATCATTGCATCCAAGAGAGCCCCGCTGTGCACAACCTTCATATCAGAAACTGCCTGACATACATCGGAAGAGCTGCTATTTCCAATATTCGGCTGAAGATAGGAGCAGACAACTAAATCAAGATCTTTTTTTTCAGCAGCCAAAATTAATTCTTTATAGTCGCCTGGAAATAGATAGTCATCAGCATCAAGGAACATCACCCAGTCACTGCATGAAGCTGCAAAGCCAACATTTCGCGCGATAGATCTACCACAATTGTCTTGAGTTATAACAAGAAGTCGAGAATCATCTTTCGATAACTGCTCAAGCAAATTGCGGGTCCCATCTGAGGAGCCATCATTAACAACAATTACTTTAGAGAGAACGGGACCAATTGCAAGAGCGCTTCGAACGCTTCGCACAATGGTATCCTCAGCGTTATACGCAGGAATAATAATTGTTAAGAATGTATCTTGAGTGTCAGAACTGGAATCAAAATTGCATATTCGCATATCGCTGCTACATGTCGCATGACCATTGATACGCATAAGCGATTCCTCCTCTATTTCAGACAAAACTCTTCTTCAAGCGCATTAAACGACTTTCGCATTGAACACTGAGACATAGCGTAAGCCTTGCCCTGAGCAGCCAAGGTCAACGCGTAATCGGGATTTAAAAGCAACTTGCAAATATTATCTGCTAGCGCGGAATAGTCACCAACCGGAGAAATAAGTGCGCAATTGGTATTCGCGTATTCATGAACGCCCAAAAAATCGGTTGAGCATAGAGCACAGCCGCAAAACATACTCTCAGCTAATGTCAGACCAAATCCTTCATTAATTGTTGCGCAAGCATATACAAGCGAGGAACTGTAAATCTTCCTCAGCTCGCTCTGGGTTGCGTTTTGCGTATATACAACCCACTCGGGAAACCACGAAGGTCTGGCAGGTGTGCCAAAAGCATTAACAACTAATTCAGGATTCTTTTCATGAACCATTGTTAAAGCTTTCCATAAATCATCGAATCCTTTATGTGACCCTTCGTGATAAAGGACTGCGACCGCATTGTTATTTCTTTTTATTGACTCTTCATAGAATACAGTCGCGTCAATTGGGTTCTTGATAAGAGTGGGCTTTACACCGGATTCCTTTTGCACGAGATCAAAAAGCCAATCAGAAACTACAATATTTGACATTCCAAATCTAAAAGATGCTCTCACATCTTTCTCAGAAATGCCCCATTTTTCAAAATCTTGGATAAAGTAGTGCTTCTTGCCCTTGCTATTGCTGAGACTAGAAACGCCATAAGCAGTTTCAGCTGCCGTTGCAACAACATGGTCAGAATCAGGAACCTCAGAATCCTTTATACCAAAAATGCACTGTTTTTTTATCGAAGGATTTAGGGGGTACCATCTTGGCTCAACAGAAACAGCCAACCGGCACAACAACCGCCTAATAGGCTCGAAAACTAAACCTCTATTCATCGTATTTAAACAATCGAAACAAATAGTAACTAGGCAGCCATGATCTGAAAGATAGTTCGCATACATGAAGACCATTTTAGCTCCGCCCCAAGGCACGCGAGAAAAGCTGTGGAATATAAAAGTAATCCTATTAGTTTTCATATTAGAAATCCTCTATTCGCCAATGCTCTTGTCGCGCGGATAAAACATTGAACCTCCGATGGTCAAATGATTGCCAAGCACAATAGGAGCCATTGCAATCAAAAAATAATTTGAATCGACCATAATTCCGACTGTCTCGGAACATGAATAAAAAACCATTAAAAGCAAACCGAGACAAATACCGTCAATACGATTAGAAAGAATGGCATGAATAATCAACGCGATTACTCCAGCAAGCAATAAAGCAGTAGGAATAATTCCTTCTCTTAAAAATAAATGGCACCATGCATTGTCAACGGTGAAAGTCAAAGGAAGACCGAAGAAGGCTAACGAAGAAAAGTCACGACCAAAAAGGGTAAATGGGGCCACTTCTGCATACTTGTTTGCCAATGCCAGTCTGTCGCTAAGAAGTAAATTAAGATGATTATGCAATGGAGCCTGGACGTTGTAACAGATCATAAAATAGAAGCTAGCAATTATTAAAATTAAAGCACCGACAAAAAGCACTTTAAGAGCCACTAACTTCAGCTCAATATTTTGAACACGCGAAAAAAATACAAGTAAAATGGCTTGAAACACCAATAATAAAACCGCTGTACGTGAGCCAGTCACCGTCTGAGCTATAAACGCACATGAAAGAGCCATTGCAAGATTAGCAAATATAGAGCCCTTATAATGCGAAACCAAATAGGAAATAGAAGCGACTACAAGATACCTTGCTAATGTATTAGGGTGGACAAATCCCAAGGAATGACGAACTCCATTTGTTCCATAAATCAACACATCGCGAACAAGCCCGGCATTCAACAATACGCACACAAATATAATCGCCGAAGCTGAAACAAACAAAGAAATTCTAGCAAGTATCTCGATATCAACGCCCAAACCACAAAGCACGAATAATGCAAGCCATAGAAAGTAGTTCTCCCCAGAGCATCTCCATGAAATAAAACCAATTGCAACAATAAGAAAAAAAGATACCCAAGAGAAGCCGTTCATTTTTTGACGGAAGATTTTTAATACCAAACAGCAAAGAGCAAATACTTGGAGTGAAATAATCAATGCACTTATAGGCAGTCCGAGCAAAGACTCAGCAGTCGTAAAACCGAATGCACAAGAATACGAATAAGCTATAAATGCGATATAATAAATCATATCTTCAAACTTGGTATTTAATAGCCGTGTGTAACCTATTTTTCCTGAAGAATATGAAATCAATTGTCACTCCAAATATGAAACTAAAATTAACGAGCTAAATAAATAAAACAGCCAGCTCCTCCTCCCAGTCGGGCATGTGAAAGCCGACCGACTCGAGCTTGGACAGGTCGAGCGCGGAGTGGACCGGGCGCGGGGCGACGGGGCCCTCGGCGCCGGCGTAGTAGTCGGCGGTGCTGACCGGCACGACCCTGTCGCCGTTGCCGTTGGCGGCCTCGAAGACGGCGCGGGCGATGTCGGCCCAGGACTTGACGGCGCCGGAGCCCGTGCAGTCGTAGGTGCCGTAGGGAGCCTTCGCGTCCAAAACGTGGAAGATGGCCTCGGCCATGTCGCGCGTGAAGGTCAGGCGGCCCAGCTGGT
>OLWB01000484.1_pt1 | contig 41688 bp, 35 predicted proteins | sample 1673331 | NCBI WGS metagenome assembly OLWB01 (sample SAMEA3178943, study PRJEB25190) | human gut metagenome | biome: human gut; feature: human-associated habitat; material: faeces | place: Austria | collected 2013
ATTAAGAGATCAAGGATATAGAGATGGGCTATCACAAGGCAAAGCCGAAGGAAAGGCAGAAGGATTTTCTCAAGGCAAAGCAGAAGGAAATGCAGAAGGAAGAACTGAAGGTAAAAGTGAAAGAAATATTGAAATAGCTAGAAATATGTTATCTAAAGCTATGGAAGTTGAATTAATATCAGAAATAACTGGTCTATCTATAGAAGAAATAAATTCATTAAAATAAATAAAAAGGTCCTAAGATGGGATTTTTTTAGTATAATAATTATGGTGGTTTATATGGATAAAAATGTAGAAGATTACTTAGACTATCTTTCTTATCAAAAAGGATATTCTAAATATACAATAAAAAATTATGAAGAAGATATAATTGAATTTATAAATTATTGTGAAAGAGAAAATATATCATATTTAGATATAGAGTATAACGATATCAGGTTTTATTTAATGTATTTAAAAGATGACAAAAAAAATAAGAATTCTTCAATTGATAGAAAACTAAGTTCCTTAAGAGGTTTTTTCAAATATCTTTCTGTAGAAAATAAAGTTAAAAACAACGTGTTTTTATTAATAAATGGTCCCAAGAAAGCAAAAAAATTACCTAGATATTTTGAGTATAATGAATTAGAAGAATTATTTGCAGTACCAGATACAAGAACTCCTAAAGGGCAAAGAGATTCTCTTATTTTAGAAATGCTTTATGCAACAGGAATAAGAGTTGGTGAACTTGTAAATATAAAATTAAGTGATATTAATAGATCAAATAGAACTATTTTGATCCTAGGAAAAGGTAATAAAGAAAGAAATGTTGAATATGGAGAATATTGTGAAGATATATTAAATCTATATTTAAAAGATGGGCGAATCAGTCTAAATAGCAACAAAATTGATTACTTATTTATAAATCATTTAGGAGAAAAACTTACTGAAAGAGGTGTTAGATACATTCTAAATGAGTTAATAAAAAAGACCTCCCTTACTAAAAATATATCACCCCATATGATTAGACACTCATTTGCTACACACTTATTAAATGAAGGTTGTGATTTATTAACTGTTCAAAAACTTTTAGGTCATGAAAGTATCAGTGCCACACAAGTATATACCCACGTTACTACAGACAGGTTAAAAGAAGTATATTTTAATAGTTTTCCAAGAGCTCAACTAAAAAGTGATGATTTAGATCAGGAAAAGAGTTAAATAATTTCTTCTTTTCCTTTTATTTTTGCCAATTTTTAGATATAATGGTAGTGTTAAAGAAAAAGGTGATAGTATTATGGATCTTTCTTTTAAAACGCAAGAAGAACTTTATATTAGAGTGAGACCAGCTTTAAATGCTAAACTTCAAGAATTAAAAAGATTAAACTATAAAAATATAACCGAAAAAGACATTTGGGAATATCTAAGTGTAAATAAATGGCAAAAATCTAGTAATTTAATGTTATCAGATATAGTAAGTGATATTATTCACATTGATAATAGAAGATTAGCAAAATATTTAGAAGATAAAAACAAAAGAGGTGTTTAACATGAAAAAGAAAAATAATAAAAATAAAAAAAGAAATGTAATTATTACAACAATAGTTTTATTACTAATTACAGTAGGAATCTGTTTTAGTTTTATACCTATTTTTAATAATTTAAATTTTGGTTTAGATTTACAAGGTGGTTTTGAAGTTTTATATAAAGTTGAAAGTATTGATGGTTCTAAAATGACAAAAGATAAACTTACTGCCACTTATAAAACTTTAAGTAAAAGAATTGATTCTCTAGGTGTTAGTGAACCAGAAATTATCTTAGAGGGTAACGATAAAATAAGAGTAAAACTTGCTGGTGTAAAGAATCCAGATCAAGCTAGAAATCAATTATCAACTGTTGCCACTTTATCATTTAGAGATACAGAAGATAACTTGTTAATGACAAGCGATGTATTAAAAGCAGGAAATGCTAAAGTCTCTCAAGATGCCAGTGGAAACCCCGCAGTATCTTTAAGTGTTAAAGATAAAGATAAATTCTATGATGTTACTAATAAACTATCAAAAAAACAAAATAATACAATGGTTATTTGGTTAGATTATGAAGAAGGAAAGGATAGCTACAGTAGTGAATCATCAACTTGTGGTAGTGAGGATTCAAATTGTTTGAGTGCTGCTACTGTATCTCAAGGCTTTGCTTCAGATGTAATTATTCAAGGTAACTTTACCGATGAAGAGGTAGATAACTTAGTTGATTTAATTAATAGCGGTTCTCTACCATCAAAATTAACTGAAGTTTCTTCTCAAACAGTTGGTGCATCATTTGGTGATGCTACTTTATCAAAAACATTAATTGCTGGAATTGTTGGAGTAGTACTAATCATAATTTTATTAGTGCTTGTATATCATTTTGCTGGAATTGTTTCAAGCATTGCAATGATTTTATATACATTCCTAGTATTTGCAGTATTCTGGTTAATTGGAGGAGTTCTAACTCTACCAGGTATTGCCGCTTTAGTATTAGGAATTGGTATGGCAGTTGATGCCAATGTTATTACATTTTCACGTATTAAAGACGAATTATATAAAGGTAAAAGTCTTGAACATGCATTTAAAGAAGGAACTAAATCATCTTTAAGCGCAATCTTAGATTCGAACCTAACTACACTTTTAGTAGCAATCATTATGTTTGTTTATGGAGAAAGTAGTGTAAAAGGTTTTGCAACTGTTCTAATTATCACTGTTGCTGTAACAATGTTTACAATGGTTGTAATTACTAGATTATTATTAAAATTATTTGTAAAAACTGGTTATTTTGATGATAAAACCAATTTATTCATAAGAGTAAAAGGAGAAGATATACCAGATATAAGTAAGAACGAAAAAGTAAAAGTAGAGCCATTTAAGAACGTTGATTTCTTAAAACATACAAAAAAACTTGTTTCCTTATCTTTAGCAATCATCTGCTTAGGATTAGTATTCTTTGGAAAAGATGGACTTAATCTTGGAATAGATTACAAAGCTGGTAGTAACATTACTATTGACACATCAGAAAAATTAACAAAAAAAGAGTTAAATAAAGATTTAAAAGAATTAAATTTAAAAGTAGCTGATATAGATATCTCAAATGAAGAAGCAACCATTCGTGTTGATAATGTTCTAAAGGCTAATAGAATTAAACGTGTTACAAATTATTTTGAAGATAAATACGATGCAAAAGTAAACATTGGTGTTGTTTCAAATATAGTAAAACAAGAACTTACTAAGAATGCAATTTTATCAGTATTATTAGCTATGATTGGAATTATTATTTATTTATCATTTAGATTTAAATTCAGTTATGCTGTTGCCGCTGTTGTTGCACTAGTTCATGATGTTTGTATAGTTTTTGCATTATTTGCAATCTTCCATATAGAAATATCAGTTATGTTCATTGCAGCAATCCTAGCAATTATCGGTTATTCAGTAAATGATACAATAGTAGGCTTTGATAGAATTAGAGAAAATTTAAAAGAAGAGAAGAAGATTACAAAATCAAGTTTAGTTAGAATTTGTAATAAAAGCATTCAAGAAACATTTACTAGAACTATAAACACATCATTTACTACAATATTACCAGTACTATCTTTGCTATTCCTTGGTTCAAGTGGCATTCTTACATTTAATTTAGCAATGCTATTTGGTCTTATTTCAGGAACTTATTCTTCTATATTTATAGCAACTGTCTTATTTATAAAACTAGAAGAAAAAGATTTAACGAAGAAAAAGAAACCAAAAAGAATTTATACAGATGAATTTGAAGAAAAGAAAGTAAAAGGGGTTAATTGTTAAGGAGGCGATTTCCTTGTCAAAAGAAAAAGATACAACAACTATTGACGATTTAGTCGTAAAACTTAAAACATATATAACAGATGAAAAAGAAATAGAAAGTATTGTATCAGCTTACGAATTTGCTAATAAAAAGCATGCAGGTCAATTCAGAAAAAGTGGAGAACCATATATTATCCATCCAATTAATGTTGCTATTATCTTAACTACAATTTATGCAGATAGTGCAACAATTAAAGCAGGATTATTACATGACGTATTAGAAGATACTGATTGTACTTACGAAGAAATGGAAGAATTATTTGGTTCTGAAGTAACTAAATTAGTAGAAGGAGTTACTAAATTATCAAAAATACATTTCTCTACTGAAAATGAATATTTGATTGATTATTACAAAAAAATAATAGTTGGTATAAGTGAAGATGTAAGAGTTATCATAATTAAACTTGCAGATAGATTACATAATATGAGAACTCTTTGGGCTTTGCCAGAGGCTAAACAAAAAAAGATTGCTAAAGAAGCCTTAGAAATTTTAGCTCCTTTAGGTGATCACCTAGGAATTCATAAAATAAAGAGTGAACTAGAAGATTTATCTCTTAGATATTTGAAACCAGATGTATTTTATGATATTGCAGAAAAATTAAACAAAACAAAATTAGAACGTGATAAAACAGTTTATGAAATGATGCAAGAAGTAACCAATCTTCTAACTGATCATAATATAGTCCATGAAATAAAAGGACGTAGCAAAAGTATTTATAGTATCTATAATAAACTAAATAAAGGAAAGAAATTTTCTGATATTTATGATTTATTAGCTCTTAGAATTTTAGTTGATACAGAGCAAGAATGTTATTTAGCATTAGGATTGATCCATTCTAAATTTAGACCATTGCCAAGAAGATTTAAGGATTATATAGCAATGCCAAAACCAAATATGTATCAATCTCTGCATACTACTGTATTTGGGCTTGATGGATACCTATTTGAAATTCAAATAAGAACATATGCAATGGATGAAGTAGCAGAAAATGGTATAGCGTCACATTGGGCATATAAAGAGAATAAAGATGCTAAAGTATCTATGCAATCAACTACAGAACAAAAACTACAATTTTTTAAAGCTATAATGGATCTTAATAACGATAAAATGAGTAGCGAAGAATTTGTTCATAGCGTTAAAGACGAAGTATTAAACAACAACATTTATGTATTTACACCAAAAGGTGACATATTCGAGTTACCTAAAGGATCTACTCCAATTGATTTTGCTTATAAAGTCCATACTAAAGTAGGGGAAACAATGGTTGGAGCAATTGTAAATAATAGTATTGTTCCATTAAACTACGAATTAAAAAACAACGATATTGTAAAAATAAATACAAATAAAAATTCAACTCCATCTAAAGAATGGCTTAATATTGCTAAAGCAACTCAAACAAAAAATAAAATCAGAAGTTACTTTTCTAAAAATGAAAGAGAGTTAAATATTGAACGTGGTAAGTATGCTATCGAGAAAGAATTACGTCGCAGAAAACTAGTGTTTTCAGAGTTTTTCACAGAAGAAAACATTGCTAAAATATGTGATGCTATTAAAGTTAAAGATTTAGACGAAATATACTTATCTGTTGGAAATGGTAAAAATGCAGTAAATTCAGTAGTTAATGTTATCGATAAATATCAAGAGATACCAGTTCCAAAGATTGTTAAAATAACATCAAAACAAATAGAAGCGGATATTATAGTTGCAGGTATAGATAAAGTAAAAGTAAACCTAGCTAATTGTTGTAATCCTGTATTTGGTGATGAAATTATAGGATATATTACAAAAGGTAATGGAATAAGTGTACATCGTGCTAATTGTCATAACTTAGCCATGCTTGATAATAGAACAGTTTCAGTATCTTGGAATAAGGATACAACCAAAGAAAAACGTTATTTAGCTTTACTAATGTTATATACAAATACCCAGGATAATAAAATGGCCGAAATAGTTCAAAGAACATCTATTATGAATGTTAGTATAAACAGTATAAAAGCCATTTCTAAACCAGAGGGATTTACTTATGAGTTAGCAATCTTCGTAAGAGATTTAGAGCACTTAGAAAAAGTTGTTTTAGAGCTTAATAAACAATCATATATTTATAAAATAGAAAGAGTAATGCGATGAGAGTCTTAGTACAAAGATCTAAAAAATCATCAGTAAAAGTTGATAACAAAGTAGTAGGACAAATATCAAAGGGAATGGTTTTATTTGTAGGGTTTACTACTGGTGATTCAGAAGAAAATATAGATTATATGATACAAAAGATATTAAAACTAAGAATATTTGATGACGATAACAATGTAATGAATCGTAATATTTTAGAAACTAATGGCGAGGTTTTATCAATTTCACAATTTACGTTATACGCTGATACTAAAAAAGGAAATAGACCAAGTTACATAAAGGCATTAAATAGTAAAGAAGCATCAATTCTGTATCAAAAGTTTAATGAAAAACTTAGTAAATATATCAAGGTAGAAACCGGAATATTTCAAAGTGAAATGGAAGTTTCTATCACAAATGATGGTCCAATTACCATTATGTTAGAAAGGTGATAATATGTTTTCAAACAAACTAAATTATAAAATTATTAATTTTACAGCTTTAATGTTTCTTTTATATATAGGTGTATCAAATATAGGTATGTGGTGGAATATATTATCAATTATAATATCTGTATTAGCACCATTTATAATTGCTTTTGCATTTGCTTATGCCTTTACACCAATTATAAGATTCTTAACTAAGAAAGGATTTAAAAAATCATTAGCTGTTTTTATAGTAACAATTGCTGTAATATTAATCATTACTTCACTTGTAGTAATAACTCTACCACTTATATATGATCAATTGATTTTGCTTTCTAAAACAATTTTAACCGTCACAAAAGACTTAGGTAAAAACTTTAACTTGAATCTAGGAAATTTTCAAATAAAAATAACTGACTATTTAAATACAGCTATTAGTAATATAGGTAATGTCTTATCAACTGGAACAATTAGCGTTGTTAATAAATCAATTGGTTTTATTGGTAAATTTATAGTAGGTTTCATAGCTTGGATATACTTTTTAGCAGATATGGAAAACATAAGAGAAAAAACAAAAGAAATAACACTAACTATTTCTAAAAAAACTTATGGATATATTAAATGTCTAGATAATGAAATAGGTAATTATGTTAAAGGATTAAGTATCTTTATGTTAATTCAATTAATCGAATACTCTCTATTATTCTGGTTGGTTGGACATCCAAACTGGTTACTTTTAGGAATACTAGCTTGTCTTACAACTGTAATTCCATATTTTGGAGGTTTGATCACTAACATAATTGGAATAATAACTGCTGCAGTTGTATCCACTCCTGTTTTAATAGGTACAATAATTATTTGTTTAGTATTCCCACAATTAGACGGATATGTAATTTCTCCTAAAATTTATGGTAAGACAAATAATGTAAATCCACTTATCACAATAATGGTTGTATCAGTAGGAGGTTCTCTAGCAGGAATTATAGGAATTGTTGTAGCATTACCACTATACTTACTTATTCGTTCAACATACCATTACTACAAAAAAGATCTAGAGAAAAGTGTAAAGAAAATAAAACATACCATTTAAAAAAATAGAATTATTCTATTTTTTTATTGCATTTTAATTTGATTTATTATAGAATAATTGTATTTTTAGTGGTTGATTGAATTTAAAAGTCGGAACTAGTGGTGATAAAAATGAATAAGGATTTAAAAATAATTAAGAAAAAATATGGGGAAAATATGATGCACTTGTGTAGGGAACTTTTTCCAACAATCTTGGAAAAAGAAGGAATACTATCACAAGTTATATTAGATATTTTTGAAGTATCACATGAGTTATACAACGATCTTATTTCCAATAACTTAGAGGCAATATTTAAAAATTATATATATGAAACACTTGATTATAAAATAGATAAAATCGTAAAAATAACCAAAACTCCAAAAGAGTTATTGAGCGAGGCAGGATATGATTTATATGAGTGTCATACCGAAAATGAAATTCAAAAATTTAAAAAATACTACAGCCCAGGTGAAGAATTATGTACATTTAGAGGTGGAAGACTAGAAAATTGTTATGTCTTTTTTGCAGTGAAGAAAAATATAGAAGAAATAAAAAGAGCCAATTTCCATAATCCTGACAGACAAGACTTATATGGTACATCAGTTTTGAGCATTCAATTTACTAGAGATGATGCACATCATTTATCAATAAAAAATAGATATAATCATACTGTTGTTAATCCTGATGCGACTTTTTCAAATAATCTTGACAATATTATTCCGGGTTTAACAGATAGTTTTGAAAAATGTTATGGGATGGTACAAAAATATAATAGTAATAATTTTGAAATACCAAATTATGTATGTGTAGGGGGAAAATATTATAAATATAATTATGAAATAGATAATGTATATTATTGTCCAAACAACATAATAATAGATAATTATGAAGTGAAAAGATTAGATAAAGGAAGATATATATTATTAGACTATTATATTTTAGATTTGCAAAATAAAGAAATTAAATCCTATCAACCAATTGATAGTTTTCCTTCAACAATTGGAAAAATAACAAAAATAGAAGTTAAAAAAGATCCAGAAGAAAAAAGAATAAAAATAGAAACTGTTAACGGTAACGTATTTATTAGCTTAGATAAAAATAACAATATAATATATTATCAAAATGATACAGTAAAGAGAATATCTGATAATTTTATGGGATATAATGTTACTCTAAGCAATTTAAAATTACCACAAGCACAAATCATAGAAAATAGCTTTTTATATCATAATAAAGCATTAGAAGTTATAGAATTACCAGAGTGTAGGGAAACAGGGAAAAATTTTCTAAGAAGTAATACAAGTATAAAGAATGTATACCTACCAAAGGCAGAACATTTGGGATTTGGTTTTTTACTCAGGAATGAAACATTAGAAGTTATAGAATTACCAGAGTGTAGGGAAATAAGAGGACACTTTTTAGAAGGTAACACAAATATAAAGAGTGTATACCTACCACAAGTACAAATTATAGGAAGGTGGTGTTTGTCTAACAATAAAGCATTAGAAACCATAGAGTTACCAAAATGTCGAAAAATTGGAAGAAATTTTTTAGAATTTAATCCAAATATTAAGAGAATATATCTACCACAGACACAAATTATAGGAGGTTGTTTTTTACAATGCAATGAAGCATTAGAAATCATAAAATTACCAGAATGCAGAGTAATAGAAGATAGCTTTCTAGAATATAATACAAATATAAAAAGTGTGTATTTGCCTAACGTAGAATGCATAGAAAATGACTTTTTGCAAAACAGTACTTCTATAGAAGTTTTAGTCTTACCGCCCAATTAAGAAACAAATTTACAGATTCAATCTACTGAGAAAAAAGATATAAATAAAAATAAGTGCAAAACACTAACACTCAGTTATACTAATAGCCATTAGAACATTTACATTTTTATAGACATAGTCTATAATATATATAGAAAAGAGGTAAATAATATGAAATATTATTGTATTGGAATTAAAGGAACAGGTATGTCTACACTTGCTCAAATACTTTCTGATTTAGGTAACGATGTGAGTGGATATGACGACGCTAAAGATTATAAATTTACTCAAAAAGGTTTAGAAGAAAGAAATATTTCAATTTATTATGATGGAGAACATGATATAGATAAGGATACTATTGTTACATATTCTGTGGCTTTTAGTGAGAGTCATCCTGAAATTCAAAGAATGAAAAAATTAGGTTTAAAAATAAAGAAATATAACGAAATAGTTGGCGATATAGTTGATATGTTTGAAACTATCGGTGTGTCTGGTACCCATGGGAAAACAACAACTTCATCACTTATTCGTCATATTTTAGAAGATAGTGTTGGTTGTAACTACTTTATAGGGGCAGGTGATGGTTATGCAGATAAAAAGAACAAATATTTTGTTTTAGAATCAGATGAATTTAATCGTCATTTTTTAGCATATCATCCAGCTTATAGTATTATTACTAACATTGAAAGAGAACATCTTGAAATTTATAAAGATATTGATGATATCAGAACAACATTTGAAAAGTTTGCATCTCAAACAAAGAAAAAAATTGTTGCTTGTGGTGATAACAAAGAAATCAGAAAAATTCATTTTAATGACAATGTCATATTTTATGGATTTAATGATAACAATGACGTAGTTATAAGAAACGAGAAATTAGGTGAAAATGGTTCATCATTTGATTTATATATAAATAATGAACTATTTGATAGTTTTGAAGTTCCTTTATATGGAGAACATATGGTTTTAAATACAGCAGCAGCTATCACGATGTGTAGAGAATTAGGAATTCCTATTAATAGTATTAAGAACAGTTTAAATACATTTCATAATGCTGAAAGAAGATTTCAAATAGAAGAAGTTGGTACTACTACAATTATAGATGACTACGCTCACCACCCAACAGAGATAAAGGTAACTTTAGAGGGCGTTAGACAAAAGTATCCAGATAGAAAAATAGTTGTTGTTTTCAAACCAAATACTTATTCAAGAACTAAAGACTTTACTGAGGAATTTGCTTCTGCTTTAAGTATTGCAGATAAAGTTTTCCTAACCGAAATAGATTGTAATAGAGAAAAACAAGAAGATTACCCAGGAGTTAGTTCAAGTCTAATTACTGAAAAAATAAAAGATGCTGAAATACTTGATGAGAAAAACCCAATAGTATTAAAAGATTACTCAGGAGACGTTATATGTTTTATGAGTTGTGCTTCAGTATCTCACCTAATTGATAAAGTAAAAGAAATAATTAAGTAGCATTATCTAAAAATAGAAAAGAGAAGTTTATAACTTCTCTTTTCACATATTTTCACATATTTTTTTGATATTTATTTGTAATTTAATTGCTACAATAAAATCAAGAAAGGAGGCAGAAAGTATAAGGCTATAATGAATAAAACAATAACAATAACTATTCAATATAAATAAAGGAGAGGATATTTATAAGATAGAGAAATAGAATAATTCGTGATATACTATAAACTGTAGTAGGTGATAATATGCATACAATATGTTACGTAGAAGATGAAAAGGATCTATCATCATTAATAAAAACGTATCTAGAAAAAGCAGGATATGAAGTTATTTGTTTTTCTAAAGGAAAAGATGCAATTGACTATATAGGTGGTAAGGTAGATCTTTGGATACTAGATATTATGTTAGAAGATGATGTGAATGGCTATGGTATAATCAAAGAAATTAGAGAAAAAGATAAAAACGTACCAGTTATTTTTACATCAGCTAGAGATCAAGACTTAGATAAAATCTTAGGTTTAGAGCTAGGTAGTGATGATTATATAACAAAACCATTTTCACCTAAAGAATTAGTTTTAAGAGTAGGTAACATTATAAAAAGAGTTTATAATGAAAAAGAAACAGAAAAAATAAAATACCTTTCTTATGACATAGATCTAGGTAGAAGAATAGTAGAAAAAGATAATAAAGAAATTAAATTAACAACATTAGAGTTCGACTTATTACTATTATTTATAAATAATATTGGTAAAAGTTTCTCCAGAGAAGAAATCTTATCCTCAGTATGGGGAGATGATTATTTTGGATCAGATAGAGTAGTAGATGATTTAGTAAGAAGACTTAGAAAGAAATTGAAAGAAATTAATATAAGTACAATCTATGGATATGGATACAGATTATCATGAAAAAATTGAAAGCTAAGTTAAGTAAACAGTTATTATTTCTGATTGGAATAATCTTTGCAATAGTCTTCATTAGCTTAGGAATAGTTTTACCAAAAATACTACTATCGGTAGCAGAAGAAAGTATGTACACTTACTTAAGAGAACCATTAAAATTTATTGAAACAGATGTAGATAACGATTTATTAAATACAGAAGTTGCATATATATATTTAGTTGATGATAAAGTAGTTATGTATGACAACTTCAAAAGTTTAAAAGGTATAAACGATCCAAGTAAAATATTAAAAAAATTAAATAAAAGTCATGGAAAGTTTATATATAATCATGAAATATATTATTACTATAAAATAAAAAATAAAAACATTACTAAAATAGCAGTTAGTGATAATACATATATTAATAAAACGAGAGGTGAAATATTATCCGCAATTTTTCCTATCGTTTTAGGAACCTGTTTCTTAATAGGGTTAATATTAATACTATGGATATCAATAATTGTTAGTAAAATTCAACAATTAAAAAATAAAATAGATAACATCGATAATCTAGATTACACTCATACTATCGATTTCACAACAGATGATGAAATAAAGTCACTCGCTATTGCGATAGAAGATATGCGAGTATCATTAGTTAATCAAGAACAATATAGAAACCGTATGTATCAAAATATTTCACATGATTTTAAAACACCACTTACCGTAATAAAATCATATGTTGAGGCTGTTGAAGACGGAGTTGAAGATGAACAAACAGCTCTAAAAATTATAAAAGAACAGTCCGAAAAATTAGAACAAAAAGTACACTCACTTCTTTACTTAAATAAATTAGATTATTTAAAAGAAGTAAAAGAAATTGAAGTAGAACCAGTTGATATGAAATCCATATTAAATAAAGAAATAGAAAAATTTAAATTTCACAGAAAAGACATAAATTTTATCCTAGAGGTTGATAAAAAATCAAAATACTATGGAACATATGAACATTGGGAAACAATTTTAGACAATCTTTTAAGTAATTTTATGCGATATGCAGAAAAAACTATTAAAATAACTGCAAAGCAAAATAAACTCACTCTATATAATGACGGTGAAAATATTGATGATGATTTCTTATCTGGTATATTTTCTCCTTTTAGAAAAGGTATGAAAGGAGAATTTGGTCTAGGTTTATCAATAGTAAAGAAAACTCTAAATTTAATGGGCTACGACATTATAGTAAAAAACGAGAAAAAAGGTGTTTCATTCACCATGCAAAGAGGAACTCACTAATAAAAGTTCCTTTTTTGTTTATAATAAAAATGGTGATGATATGAAAATACTAATAACAGGAGCAACTTCTGGTATAGGTTTTGATCTAGCAACAAACTTAGCTAATAAAAACCATACAGTTTATATAACAACACATACAGAAAAGCAAAAAGAAACTGTTAAAAAAAAGATTAAAACAGAAAAATTAAACATTTTAGTTTTTAAAATGGATATCACTAGTAGTGAAGACAGAGATTTAATAAATAAAATTGATATAGATTGTTTAGTGTCTCATGCTGGAATAGGAGAAGGAGGATCTATTTTAGATATAGACATAGATATTTTAAGAAAAAATTATGAAACAAATGTATTTTCTAATTTTGCTTTGATTCAAGAATTTTACCAGAAAAAGATTAAAGAGAAAAAGACCGCAAAAATATTTGTTACTTCATCACTTGCATCAGTTCTTCCAATTCCATATTTAGGCTGTTATACATCTTCAAAAGCCGCAATTACTATGCTTGCAATGACCATAAAAAAAGAATTAAAAGATAAAAACATAAAAAATATCACTATTTCACTTATAGAACCAGGAGCTTATAATACCGGATTTAATAGAGTGATGATTGACAATAAAGAAGATAATTTAAAGAACACAGATTTATCATCGCAAGAAATTTATAAAATAAACAAAAAACAAAGAAAACTTTTTAATTTAATTGAAAAAAATAGTACAGAATCCATAGTTAAAAAAGTCAGTACTGAGATAGAAAAGAAGAAACCAAAATTCAAAATAAAAGCACCATTATCACAGGCACTTTTTTATAAACTATATTTACTATTATTTTGGTAAAGTAAGTTTTTACTTTTTAAATAAAGTTTTTCTTTTACTAAATCCATTTGATTCCTGTTTAACAGGAGTTAATTCATCTGGATTAACACATGTATAAGAATATGCAGCATCACTATTTCTTGAAAAATCATGTTGGAAGAAATCGTATAATTCATCTTCTATAACCATTGGAGTTTTATTTTGGGAAAGTATTAATACTCCTAACATATTATAATGAAAAATTGCTTTATCATCTAAAACCTCTTCTTTAGTTTCATATTCAAAATGAGAATCACACTTCTTTGCATTATACGCCGTTATACGTTTAATAGGACCAGTATATTGTTGTCTCATCTAAATCATCCTTTCATCTTGCATGTATTAATATTATATGATTAAATATCTAAAGTGTAAAGAAAAATAAAGAGAAACTTTGAAAAATTGAAAAAAAGGGTTTACTTTGACAATATTTTTTGATATACTCATAATGCAGTTTGAAATGGCGATGTAGCTCAGCTGGCTAGAGCGTCTGGTTCATACCCAGAAGGTCGGGGGTTCAATTCCCTCCGTCGCTACCAGATTGATAGTAAACTCGAACTTTTAAAATTTTCAGTAGTTCGAGTTTTAATATGTTTAAAATTATGATAAAATCTTTATAGATTAAATTGAACTTTGTCAATTTAATAAACACACTTGTATAATGACATAATCATTAAAGGAGTGATAGATATGTTGGTATATATGAATACATTTGAAAATACAAAGACATTAAATAACAATTTCCCAATAGAAGATCAATTTTATGCTTCCGAAAATGAAGCAGTTGTCGCTGATGGAATAACTAGGGATCCTATTGGAGTTGGCGATTTATCAACTTGTTCACAAAAAGAATTTTTAGCTAAATATCCAAGACCTAGCGGTGCTGAATTAGCCGCTAAAGAAATTTGTTATACCTTTTCTAAAACTTCTGGTTTATTAAGGGATAGATTAATTCAGTGTAATAATGCTGTTAAAAAATTAAATGATAGATATATTTTAGAATGTGATTATCTTGAAAATGATTATTTTGGTGCAGTGGCTAGTTGTGTTAGTATTAAGAATGATATATTAGATTATGCATATATATGTGATTGTGGGGTAATTGTATATGATAATTTAGGTAATATTAAATTTCAGACAGAAGATGATAAAGAGCGTTATAGTGATCCTTTTATAAATAAAATAGGTATTCCTTGGAATTTACCAGAAGCCAGGGTTATTGTTAGAAGAGATTATAGAAATAATTTAGATAATACTTATAATGGAAGATGTATATCATATGGGGCAATTACTGGAGAGATTACCGCTATAAACTTTATAAAAACAGGCCAAATAGAATTATCTAATGGTGATACGGTTTTAGTCTACAGTGATGGATTTACTAAATTTTTGCATGATAAAGATTTCATATCACAAATAATTAATTTTGAAAAAGATAAGTTTGAAAACTATATAGAAATAAAGGCCCAAAGTGATTACGAAAAATATGGTAAGGAGAAAACATTAGTATTATTTAAAAAATAAAAGTTGTTGAACGTCCTTACTTAGGGTACCAATAAGAATTTAACTCTTGAATTTCAAGAGTTTTTATTTTATATTTAAAGCATTAAAGAAGTGATAGTATGAGAAAAAAGAAGCGAAAGAAAAATAATATTATAAAAATATTACCATATTTTAAAAAGTATAAACTGCTATATATAATATGTTTTTTAATGATGTTATTAACTGATTTAGGAACAATTATATACGGAGGAATAATCGGAGAAGTTACACAATCATTAATATCAGGTAAAATAAAAAAGGCATTACTATTACTACTTATTTATATAACAATTGAAATAATTAGTAATATCATCAATAGAATCAGAGAGTATTTGTCAAATAAAAATCAAATTATAATATCAAGAAAAATTGGTTTTGATACATATGATAAAGCAATGAAATTACCTGCATATGCATATGAAAAAATGTCCTCAGGCGAAGTAATAAATAGAATAACTAACGATACAGAAAACATTGTTGGCAGCATTGATCAATTAATGAATATCGCATCATATGTAATTTCCGCAGCCGTTTTATTAATCTACATATTTTTAAATTCATGGATATTAGGAATTGAAATTATTATCTTTTTAATTGTTTTTTCTTATATCATAAAATTCTTTCAATCTAAATTAAAAATTATAAAAAAAGATAAAAAGGAAACAATCGATAAGTATACATCTGTTACCAACGAATCTATTAGAGGATATAGAGAAATCACAGTATTAGGAATTGCTAATACATTAAAGAAAGATGTAAAATCCATCATTTCTGATTTATTATCAAGATCAATAGCTGAGAATAAAGTTCGAGTGACATTTACTATGATATCTCAACTATTTAGAAGCCTATTAGAAGTTGGTGTTTTTGCCACCTGTGCAATTCTAATTAGTCAAAATAAATTAACAATTTCCTTTTTTATCGCAATGACTTATTATATTTACCAATATACTTATATATTACAAGCTATAACTGATTTTGCAAAAAAATATCAAGATCTAGATGTATCTTTAGAAAGAATTAATGAAATATTACAAAATGAAAAGTTTGAAGATGTTCAATATGGTAATACAGAATTAAATGATGCAAATGGAGTTATAGAATTTAAAGATGTAGAATTTGCTTATCCTGATGAGGCTACAATTTTAAAAGATTTTAACATTAAATTTGAACCAAATAAAAAAATTGCTATAGTAGGTTCTTCAGGTGGAGGTAAAACAACTCTATTTAACTTAATAACCAGATTGTTTGAACCCATAAAAGGAGAAATTACTTTAGATGGAGTTAATATAAAAAACTTAACTGAAGACTCATTAAGAAATAATATTTCCATCATTAGACAGGAACCATTTATTTTTAATAGAACTATCTATGAAAATTTTAAAATATTAGATCCTAAAGTTACAAAAGAACAGGTCAAAGAATATTGCAAGTTAACATGTATCGATGGTTACATTCAAAGTTTGCCTAACGGATATGACACTTTATTAGGAGAAGGTGGAGTTAATTTGTCTGGCGGGCAGAAACAAAGACTATCTATTGCTAGAACGTTGTTAAAAAAATCAAAAGTAATTCTCTTTGATGAAGCAACCAGTGCCCTGGACAATGAATCACAAGAAATAATAAAGAAAACGATTGATAATTTATCTAAAAATCATACCGTAATAATAATAGCTCACAGATTATCTACTATAATAGATTCAGATGTCATTCATGTAATCAAAGCAGGAAAAGTATATGCTACAGGAGTTCATAGAGATTTAATAAAGACTTGTGACTATTATAGAAAATTATATACAAAAGAAGATCAAGTCATCAATTGATAATAAATAATTTTATAAAAAAACAAAATTTCTTTGCCATATTTTTAAAAATGTGATATTATTAATGAGCAGTGAGTAGTTATCAAATTACTGATAAACTATTTACCACTATCATACTAAATGAAGCAGTATTAGATTTTTTTCTAATACTTTTTATTTTTTATGACAAATATCTCATTAATTAACATATAATACTGATGAGCGGTTAAACTTGACAAAATGTAGTTTTTATTGTATAATAACGGAGCATTTTGAAAGGGGGAATATAAAATGAAAGGAAAAAATATGAAAAAAGACACATTACAAAGACAACCAAAAAAATTATGTTATATAGATCAAACAACAGGAGATTATATTGAAGCCGATTGTAAACTAAAATCAACACCATATGAAGCTAGAGAATTTCTAAGTTCAATCGAAAGAATGAAATTAGACTCTTCAATGATGGGAGGTACATTAAAAGTTGGTAAGTCTTCTAGTCAATTAATAAAAGAATATAAAAAATTATTTCAATCAAATGTTCTTGATTTTTCACATGTTTTAAACTTATATAAAGCAGAATCAAGAGATTCAAATGCAGCTATAATACCAATTTTAAGTTTCTTAAGTTTATTTGATATAAAAGTAAGCCAGACATGTTCATCATTAGAAGTATATACATCACTTACTAAATCTAGAAACCCATTATTTAGTACTGATCCATATGAAATAAATAAGAAGAAATTAAAAAGTATTACAGCTAACACAGAAGTTATGGAACATCCAATTATGAAGATACGTTCAATTAATACTAATAAAGTTGGTAGTATAACATCAGAAAAAATCTTAATAAAGTCAAATAAAAATAAAGTTAATGTAGCTACGGGCTAAAAACACTTTATTTTTTTTATGAAATAATGTACAATGTAATTATAATTTATATTGCCCTATGGCCAAGTGGTAAGGCAGTGCGCTCTGACCGCACGACGCGTTAGTTCGAATCTAACTAGGGCAACCAATATGTAGTTAACCCTTTATAAAAAAGGGTTTTATTATTTAAAATAGGGGTTCTATAAACTTTTTTTTTATGCTATAATGTACCTAGTGTTTTTTTGGTAAATACTAGTAAAAATAATATACAAAGGGAGTGTATTTATGAATAAAGAAGAAAGACTAGAACTTGCTGAAATTTTATTTCCTAATATTACTAAAACAAGAGAGTATTATGAAGAAATGTATCCAGAAAGAAATTTAGAAGAAAATGCAATGGTAACTCGTTTCGGACCAAGTCCAACAGGATTTGTTCATATGGGAAGTTTATTAGTAGCATTTGCAAATAAAATGTATTCTAAAGAAAGTAATGGTACCTTCTTTTTAAGAATAGAGGATACTGATCAAAAACGTGCCGTAGAAAATGGAGTAGAAGGAATCTATAATGATTTAAAAGCTTTCAATATTATTCCAGATGAAAGTCCAATAGTAGGTGGAAAGTATGGCCCTTATATTCAAAGTCAAAGAACAGAAATTTATCAAACCTATGTTAAAGATTTAATTATTAAAGGGCTTGCATATCCTTGTTTTATGAGCGAAGAAGAAATAGCAAATATTAGAGAAGAACAAGAACTTGCTAAAATAAAGATAGGTATTTATGGTATGTACGCAACAGATCGTGACTTATCACTTGAAGAGATAAAAGAAAAATTAAATAATAATTGTGAGTATGTTATTAGATTAAAATCTCCTGGAGACAGTAACAAACAAGTAGAAATAATTGATTGTATAAAGGGAAAACTTAAGTTTCCAGAGCATGATATGGATACAGTATTGCTAAAAAAAGATGGGACTCCTACTTATCATTTAGCTCATGCAATTGATGATCATTTAATGCACACAACACATGTAATCAGAGGCGATGAATGGGTATCAAGTCTACCTCTTCATATTCAACTATTTGAAATTTTAGGATTTAAAGCTCCTAAGTATGCTCATATAGCACCACTTACAAAAAAAGAAAATGGCAATGTTAGAAAATTATCAAAAAGAAAAGATCCAGAAGCTGCTGTTTCATATTATGATGAAGCAGGAATTCCGATAGAAGCTGTAAAACTTTATTTAGCAACAATAGTTAATTCTAATTTTGAAGAATGGTACTTAAATAATACCGACAAAAAAATAGATGACTTCATATTTACATTTGAAAAGATGGCAACAGGTGGAACTTTGTTTGACTTAGATAAACTATATAACATTTCTAAAACTTATTTTTCTCGTAAAAGTGGAGAAGATGTATATAAAGAAACACTTGTTTGGGCAGAAAAATATGATAAAGATTACTTTGAATTATTAAAAGCTAATAAAGACGATATGATTAAATTTTTATCAATTGAAAAAGACGGACCAAGACCTAGAAAAGACATTTCAAAATATAGTGATGTTAAAGAAGAATTCTCTTATGCCATTGATAGTATTTTTGAACAAGAAAATTACTCTAAATATGATGGTGATAAGACATATGATGTTGCACTAGTGCTTGACTATGTAAATAACTACTTAGACCTAGATTGTACTAATGAAGAATGGTTTAATAAAGTTAAAGAGTTTGCTGTTAATAAAGGTTACGCAGGAAGTCCTAAAGAGTATAAAAAAAGTCCAGAAGAATACAAAGGACATGTTGGTGATATTTGTGAAGCTATCCGTGTCATAGTAACAGGAAGAACAAAATCACCTGATTTATTTTCAATTTTAAAAATATTAGGAAATGAAAATATCTTAAAAAGAATAGATTTATATAAATCAAAAATAGAAAAATAATTATAGATATTGTATAAAAAAACATTTTATGTTATTATTAAATAGTCAGAAAAATGACTATTTAAATGGCCTGTTGGTGAAGTGGCTTAACACACTGCCCTCTCAAGGCAGCATTCACGGATTCGAATTCCGTACAGGCTACCATTTTAGTATATGAAGTCAGTTTATAGCTGGCTTTTTCTTTTTGAAAAAACTTGAAAAAATCATTCAGTCGATATATACTTTAAATAAGATAATAGGAGGTATATAATGGAAAGTTTAAAAAGAAATTTAATTACAGTCTTAATGTTAACAGTAGGAGCTTTTTTAGGAGCTTATGCTCTAGAAACATTTTTAATACCAAATACTATATTAGATGGTGGAGTTACTGGTATTTCAATTATTATTTCAAAAATGACAAGTATATCAATGAGTCTATTAGTATTAATTTTAAATATACCATTCATTTATGTAGGGTATAGAAATATAGGTAAAGGATTTTTGATGAGAGCTGTATATTCTATGATTATTTTCTCACTATCTTTATCATATTGTGCTTATTTTGATCCGGTTACAGAGCAAATCTTACTGGCAACAGTTTTTGGTGGAGCTTTACTTGGTATTGGAGTAGGACTTGTTATTCATTTTGGAGGTTGTGTTGATGGAACTGAATCTGTTGCCTTAGTAATTAGTAAAAAAACATCTTTATCTGTTGGACAAGTAGTATTAATCTTTAACTTAATTATATATTCTGTCGCAGGAATGATATTTGGATTAGATAGAGCTATGTATTCACTTCTTACATACTTTATCACTTTTAAAGTAATTGACTTTGTTTCAGAAGGTTTAGAACAGGCAAAAGCCGCTTTAATAGTTACAGAAAAAGGTAGTGATATGGCTGATGAAATTTATAAAAGACTAGGTAGAACTGTAACAAAAATAAAAGGAAAAGGACTAATTACGGGAGAAAAAGAAGTATTATATTGTGTGTTAACAAGATTAGAGGTTTTTGAACTAAAAAAAATATGTAATGAAATGGATCAAAGCAGTTTTATAACTATTCTTGAAGTATCAGAGATCATTGGAGAACACATTAAATCAACTTCAAAATCAAAAAAGAAGAAAAAGCAAAATCTACAAATTGAACAATCATAAATTTTATGATATATTAATATAGGTGATGATATGAAAATAGAAACAGTAGTAACAGGAACACTTGAAGAAAACTGTTACGTATTAAAAAAAAATAATACATGCTTGGTAGTAGATCCTGGAGATGACTATCAAAAAATAAAAGATATGATTGGTGATAATAAAGTTTTAGGAGTGTTAATTACTCATTCTCATTTTGATCATATTGGAGCACTAAGAAATTTTCTAACTAAAAGAAGTATCAAAATATTTAAAAAAAGTAATCTTGAAGAAAAAGAATACAATATAGGAGATTTTACTTTTAAATGTATTTATACACCTGGACATTCAGCAGATTCTGTTACATTTTATTTTGAAGAAGAAAAAGCTATGTTTGTAGGAGACTTTATTTTTAAAGGTAGTATAGGTAGATGTGATCTTCCAACAGGTGATGAGAAAAAAATGACCGAAAGCATTCAAAAAATTAAAACCTATAGTGGTGATATAGAAATATATAATGGTCATGGTGATAAGACAACTCTAAAAGAAGAGATTGAAAACAATATTTATTTTAAGTAGGTGATTTGATGTATATAGATATAGTTTTATTAGTTATATTATGTATTATAGTAGTGATGTTTTTTAAAAGATTTTCTTCATTTGTTTTCTTTATTGCAATATTTGATATATTTTTTAGAATCTTAGCCTTCATAAAAGATAACATACCACTAAGAGATGTTGCTGCTGTTATGGATAAATACTTACCAACAGGAATATTAGGAATGATAAACCATTATACATCAGGAATTATCGCAACTATCCTAAGTTGGTGTTATGTAGCATTAATGGCAATATTCTTATTTTATATTACAAAAATATTTTTCAATAAAAAGAAAATCTAATATCCAAGAAACGACAATTAAGTCGTTTTTTTTATGATATCTTAATAGTGGTGATATTATGAAAATCTATTTAGACTTAATATTCCTAATTAACTTTTTCTTTGATTTTCTCTTACTATTCGCAACTAAGATAATTCTAAAAGAAAAAACTAAATTAAAAAGATTACTATTAGGGGCATTAATTGGATCACTCAGTATTTTTTTCTTGTTTCTAAAGATAAACACCATTACTTTATTTTTACTTAAGATAGTAATCAGTACAATTATGGTATTAGCTTGCTTTGGAAAAAATAATTTTCTTAAAACTTATGTTGAATTTTATGTAATGAGTATCTTTTTAGGAGGAGGAATGTATTTACTAAATCAAACATTTTCTTATAAAAACAATGGACTTATATTTTTCTCAAATGGCATAAGTATTAACCTCATAGTAATGATTATTATTAGTCCATTTATAATTTCATTTTATATAAAGCAAAATAAACAAGTAAAAAATACACTCAGAAACTGTTACACTTTTGATTTATATATAAATAAAAATAAGTATACTTTAAAAGGGTACCTAGATACAGGAAATACATTAAAAGATCAATATAAAGGAAGAGGAATAATTTTAATGGATACCTCTAAATTAAATTTAAAAACAAAAAATATTATTTACGTCCCATATAAAACTATAACAAATAACGGAGTGATTCCTTGTATAAAGCCTGAAAAAATAGTTATAGATGATAAAGAATATAAGAACTTACTAATAGGAAATATTAAGAATAGATTTCAATTAGAAAATGCAGATTGCATATTACCAAATTGTTTAAAGGAGGATTTATGTTAAAAATAATTAATTTTATTAAAAGTATATTTAGAAAAGTTGGTACAATCTTTTATGTAGGGGCTACGGATATATTGCCTGAGCCATTATCAAAAGAAAAAGAGGATTATTACTTAGAATTATTAGAAGATGGAGATGAAAAAGCTAAAGATATATTAATTGAACATAACTTAAGATTGGTTGTCTTTTTAGCAAAAAAATATGAAAATACAAATGTAGACTTGGAAGATTTAGTAAGTATCGGTACAATTGGCTTGATTAAAGGTATAAATACATTTTCTAGAGGAAAGAACATTAAACTCGCAACTTATGCATCAAGATGTATTGATAATGAAATATTAATGTATTTAAGAAAAACTAAAAAAATGAAAACAGAAGTTAGTATAGATGCATCATTATCATACGATTCTGAAGGCAATGAATTGCATCTAGAAGATGTGCTAGGTACAGAAAAAGACATTGTTACTAAAGGGATAGAAGAAGAAACTGATAGAAAAATGGTAATTAATGAAGTAATGAGATTAAATCCTAGAGATAGAGATATTATTATCTTAAGATATGGACTATTAGGACAACAAGAACTTACTCAAAAAGAGGTTGCAGAAAAATTAGGAATATCTCAGTCTTATATTTCAAGGATAGAAAAAAAGGTAATAAAAAGATTAAAAACATTAGTCAACTACACTTAGTGGTTGATTTTATTTTATTAAAATTAATCTAAACAAATTAATTGATTTTTGATATAATTAATTATAGATAATAAGGGAGATGATTTAATGAAATATGTTTATTCGTTTCATGAAGGAAATAAAGATATGCGAGAATTACTAGGTGGTAAAGGTGCAAACTTAGCTGAAATGACAAGTATTGGTCTACCTGTACCTAGCGGTTTTACTGTTACAACAGAAGCTTGTAGAAAGTACTATAAAGATAATAAGGAATTATCTAACGATATAGTAGAAGAAATTTATAAAGAATTAAATAAACTAGAAAAAAGATGTGGCAAAGAATTTGGAAATCCAGAAAACCCACTTTTAGTTTCAGTAAGAAGTGGAGCTAGAGAGTCCATGCCAGGAATGATGGACACTGTTCTAAATTTAGGAATGAACGATGCCGTTGCAGAATCATTTGCTAAAATAACAAATAATGAGAGATTTGTATATGATTCATATAGAAGATTCATTCAAATGTTTGCTGACGTTGTAATGGGATTTCCTAAAGAAGATTTTGAAGAAATGTTTGACAAAATAAAAACAGAAAAAGGTATTAAAAATGATACTGATATGACTGCTGAAGATTTAAAAGAAGTAATAGAAGTTTATAAGAAACAATATAAAAAGCATGCTAAAGAAGAGTTCCCACAAGATGCAAAACTTCAGTTAATAGAAGCAGTTAAAGCCGTATTTAGAAGTTGGAATACAGAAAGAGCTAACACATATAGAAGATTGAACGGTATTCCAGACGAATGGGGTACAGCTGTCAATGTTCAAGAAATGGTGTATGGTAATAAAGGAGAAACTTCAGGTACGGGAGTAGCCTTTACAAGAAATCCCGCAACAGGTGAGAAAAAGCTATTTGGTGAGTATTTAATGAATGCCCAAGGAGAAGATGTAGTCGCAGGAATTAGAACTCCTCAAGATATTAGTACCTTAAAAGAAGTAATGCCAGACTGTTACAATGAATTTTGTAAAATTTGTGATATATTAGAAAATCATTATAAAGATATGCAAGATATGGAATTTACTATTGAAGATGGCAAATTATTCATGTTACAAACAAGAAATGGAAAAAGAACTGCTCAAGCAGGTGTAAAAATAGCTGTTGATTTAGTAAATAAAAATATAATATCAAAAGAAGAAGCAATACTAAGAGTAGATGCTAAAAGCTTAGATCAATTACTTCATCCACTATTTAAAGAGGAAGATTTAAAAAATAAAGAAGCCATTGCCCATGGACTTGCGGCATCACCTGGCGCAACAGTTGGAAAAATATATTTTAGTGCAGACGATATATTAATAGCACACAAAAATGGAGAAAAAGATTTAATCCTAGTTAGAGAAGAAACATCTCCAGAAGATATTGAAGGTATGAATATAGCTCATGGAATCTTAACTGTAAGAGGAGGAATGACTTCACATGCCGCAGTTGTAGCTCGTGGTATGGGTAGATGTTGTATCACCGGTTGTGGAGATATTGCTATCAACAAAGATGAAAAGAAGATTCAATTAAAGTCAGGAAAAATTTTAAAAGAAGGAGACTATCTAAGTCTTGATGGTTCAACAGGATTAGTTTATGAAGGTGTAATAAAAACAAAAGATGTAGAAATTTCAGGCGATTTTAAAACATTCATGAAATGGGCAGATGACATTAGAAGGTTAAAAATAAGATGTAATGCTGATACTCCAAAAGATGCAGAAGTAGCAAAAACATTTGGAGCCGAAGGAATAGGGTTATGTAGAACAGAACACATGTTCTTTGATCCAATTAGAATTTTAAATTTCAGAAAAATGATATGTTCAGAAACAGAAGAAGAAAGAATTAAAGCCCTAGATACTATTCTTCCATTCCAAAAAGAAGATTTTATTGGACTATTCAGAGTAATGCAAGGTCGTGATGTTACTATTCGTTTGCTTGATCCGCCATTACATGAATTCTTACCAAAAACTGAAAAAGAAATAAAAGAAGTTGCTAAAGAATTAAATATAACAGAACAAAAACTAATCGAAAGAATGAACACTTTAAAAGAATTCAATCCAATGATGGGACATAGAGGTTGTAGATTAGATGTTACATATCCTGAAATTGCAAAGATGCAAACAAAAGCCATTATAGAAGCAGCATTAGAAGTAGAAAAAGAAGGTATAAAAGCAACACCAGAAATAATGATTCCTCTAATAGTAGATCTAAAAGAGTTAAAATATGTAAAAGGTTTAATTAAAGAAGAAGCAGATAAGTTAATAAAAAATGCAAATTCTAAATTAAAATATAAAGTAGGAACTATGATTGAACTACCAAGAGCAGCTCTAATTGCTGATTCCCTAGCAGAAGAAGCAGAATTCTTTAGTTTTGGTACTAATGATTTAACCCAATTGACATATGGTTTTTCTAGAGATGACGCTTCTAAGTTCTTAAATGACTATTTTGATAAAAAGATATTTGAACAAGATCCTTTCCAATCTATTGATGAAGAAGGTGTAGGAGAACTTGTAAAATCAGCTGTATACTTAGGTAGAAAAACTAGACCTAACATTAGTTTAGGAATTTGTGGAGAACATGGAGGAGATCCTAAATCAATTGACTTTTGTCATAGAGTTGGACTTGATTATGTGTCATGTTCACCATACAGAGTACCAATCGCAAGACTTGCCGCAGCTCAAGCTAAAATAAGAGAAAATAAATAAGTGAAAAAAGACTAAGACAAAAATGTTAAATATCTTAGTTTTTGTTTAAATAAAACAATATTAAACTAATCAAGTTAATTATAGTTGTAAAATAAGTAACGCATACAATAGAAAAAACACATAGATTATGTTATCATAAGTATATAAAAAGATATACCAGCGTTCAAATATTTGGTACATTGAACTTATAAGCAAAGTAAATAATAGAAGGGAGGAGCAATTAAAACGAAAGTCAATATTTATTTTAATTGCACATAATAATATGACAGAGCAAGATTTAAAAAATACTAAAAATAGGGTTATAGAAGAATTTACAAGAGAACACCTATATAATCCACTATGGTTTAATGACTTTTTTCAAGCAAATATTGATTTAGACAAAATAAAAATAATACAAGGACCAGATGAATATATAAGTAGGGAAGAAAATATTGGTTTAGTTGGTAAATTTCTTGAAAGTATATCAGAGGACTACAAAAATGAATTTTACAAATATATAAAAGATAATAGAATAAATTTTAATGCACAATATGATTGCTGTGAAGGAAATGCTTATGAAGATAATTTAATTATCAACATTAAAGAAAAAAATAATTTATCAGACACATTTATTTTGACACATGAATTTTTTCATATTTTGTCATCTAAAAACTATGATAAAAGATTTAGACATACAAAAGACCTTTACAATGAATTACCGCCTATCATGGCAGAGTTGTATTTATTTGATTTTTTAAAAAACGAAGGGTATAACCCTTCAAAATATACAGAAAGTAGATTAGGATTTTTAAAAAGTAATATTACGTTCCTAACAGATATTACAAAGCTTTATTTTTTAGCAAAAACGGATAAATTTGATTATAAAAACATCAAAGATAGCTTTAACAATGTTAATGATAAATATTGTGAAAACTTATTAAATTTTGTATGCAATGGTAAATATAATATAGATAACACTATTGATCATTCATTTCCATTATTATTAGCTTTAAAATTAAAACGAGAGAATGAATCTTATGACAAGTTAGTTAGCCTTACTAACAATTTATGGATGATGGATTTAGATGACTATTCCAAATTAATTAATATAGATTTATCAACCGAAAACGCTATTAATAAACATATATTTAAAGAAAGTGTTGATGATTTTTTAGATCAAAGCCGTTATTCTGAGAAAAAAAGCAGATAAAATTATTAAGTAGATAACCACATAATTGTAAATGACTTTTGCATAATAATCACTAATAAAGGTAATACGAGATATGTTAATAACACTAAATCAAAAATCACCTTAATCAACAATAAAATAACAAATAATGATAAAGCTAAAAAAATTAAATTGTTGCTAGATAAATCATCAAAAATAAAATTAACTGATAATAGCTATATAGTAAGTCTAGATAACAAAGATTCTACAAATTCTAATATTGATTTCAATGGTTACAAATTATATATTAGTGGCAAGGCAATTAATTAAATTTAAGACTAAGAAAATTTAGTCTTTTTATTGTGTTTATTAATACTAAATTCAAACATATTATGATATACTTAATAAGTAAGGGTAATATTTATTGTGTATTATTGTATGAGGTGAGTTTTATGAAAAAATATAAAAATTATTTATTGGTAGCAGGTTTATTCTTTATCCCAATCTCAGTTTACGCAAGTACCGGAAATGATGATTTTTCTATTCTACTAGCTTTAGGTATGGAAGCATTTGTTACTCTTCATTGGGTATTTTTTGTCCTAAAACCTTTATCAAAATCAATTTCAAAAGAAGACAGTCAAACAGTTTTTTTGAAACTATTCTGGACTAGGATAATTATTTTACTCATTTTTGACTTTTTCATAACTGCCGAGATTGCTATATACGATTTTCTAGGTCTTTTTATAGGTGCCTTTATAGTAGTACCAGTATTTTCAAACATTGCAAATAAAAAGTCAAGTACATCAAATACATTTAATCCCAAGGAAGTATTAAGTAGTGAAGCAACTCCAGAATCATGTCCCAAATGTGGTGCAGAATTAACAAACCCACAAGCTAAGTACTGTAGTAATTGTGGAGAACTCATAAAAATAGAACAAAAAGTATTAGTAAGTCAAAAAGATTTTGATCCAATCTTTAGTAAAAATGAAAACAAATTATTAGAAGAGTTTATTAAAAAAGAGCTTATAAAAGTAGATATGAAAAATAATGGTAAATATATACCAGAAGAAGTATTAAAAAGAAAGAACATTTTAACAATTATCTTTTCAGTTTTAGTTTTTGTTTATATTTCCCTAGTATTCTTTCATTTTCCATTAAAAACCTACGTAATAGGTTTAATTATATTAATAATACTGTTCAAACTTACTAGAAAATACAATCTAGTAAACTATTTAAAAAAAGAAATAAAAGCAAGACCAAGTGAAAAGATATCAAATATAATTATGATCACAAAAGAAAAAGCAGTGTTCGATAATTTTAAAATATTAAGAGTACTTTGTATATTAATTGCGTTTATTATTCCATTTCTAATTTTTAAAGATCCTAGAATAATGTATGAAAAGTTAGAAAATGGCTACGCAGTAAGATTTTATACATTTGGCCTAACTAATTATGAAACTGCAACTATTCCTAAATCTTATAAAAATAAACCTGTAATAAGTTTAAGAGGAAATACTTTTTCTAATATGCCATTTTTAAAAGAGGTTAATTTACCTGATACAATCAAAGAAATCAGAGGACAAGCATTTAAAAATGATGAAAGCATAAAGCATATCAAACTTCCAAAAAACTTGGAATATTTAGGTGGAGGAGCATTTTATAATTGTATTTCCCTAGAAGATATTTCTCTTCCAGACACACTAACTTACATGGGAGGAGAGACCTTCTATAATGCTACAAGCTTAACCATAGTTAAACTATCAAACAATCTTTCTGAAATTAGAGGAAATACTTTTGAAGAATGCAGCTCCCTAAAAACAATAACAATACCTGATAAAGTAGAAAGAATTGGTGGGCATGCCTTTTATGGGAATAATTCACTAGAAGAAGTAAATTTAACAGAGAATAGTATGTTAAAAGAAATTGGTTCCTCAGCATTTAGAAATTGTCGAAACTTACACACTATAACTATTCCTGCAGATGCTTCAGTAAATGAAAGAGCATTTAAAGAAAGTCCAACCGTCGTACAACGTTTTGGACAGACAAACTATGGTGCTTCTATTGATGAGGCAAAATATAACCACAAAGTGTTTGAATATCTTTTTAAATCTAATGATATAAAAATAGCTGAAAATTGGTCAGATTCTAATGTATATAATACAACTCTAAGATTAGAGAATATAAATAAAGTAAATGGCTATAATGAATTTGTTCTTAAATATCTTGGTACAAATCAAGAAGAAACATTTACTCTAACAAAAGATAATCTATATAAAGAAATAAATGCTGATTTAGCTGTTGAAATATCTAACGATTATGCATTTACAAGTTCAGGTGGACTTTCTTTATATGTGTATTTTAATTAATGGTGATTAGTATGGAAAATAAATATATACACTTATTATATGTACCCACTATGGCCTGTAATATGGCTTGTAAATATTGTTATTTAGAAGATAATACTAAAGATGAATATAAAAATATTAAAGCTTTAGATACCTTAAAATACGCAATTGATAAATTTAAAGATTCTAATGTTATTCCTTTTAATATTTCACTACATGGTGGAGAAGTTACAACATTATCACGTGCTGATTTTTATAGTTTAATAGAATATATTGATAATTATTATAATGAAAATAAAGAATTAATAACTTCAGCAGGCTTTAAAATAGGAAAGCCTCACATTAAAACTAACTTATATGGAATAGACAAACATATAGACACAATCAAAAAATTTAACGTCTCAATATCAGGAAGCCTAGACCTACCACTATCAATGCATGATAGGTATCGAGTTACTAAAGGAGATAAATCTACATTAAATAAAATATTTCAGAATATAGAATTAATGAAAGATATTCCTAATAAAAAGAAAGTATCCGCAACTATATTTAAAGAGCATTTCGATCATTTAGATGAAATAGTTGACGATATAAAATATCTAAATAATAACACTTGCCTAGATATGAATGATTTTAATTTTATGATTGGTTTTGATTACAATTCTAATGGAATCCTAAATCATATTAGTGAAGAAGAACAATCAGAATTATATAATAGAATGCATAAAGAATTTGATGGTGGTGATCTTGATTATGGCGTTAATGGACCATGGTTTGATGAATTCGGCCCAGGTTATTGTCCTAACTGTGATAATTGTGGTGAAAAATTCTTTCTTCTAGAAAAAAATGGAGACATTTATTCATGTGTCAGAGGGCAAAAGAATCCTGATTATTATTATGGAAACATATATAAAAATACCGTAGAAGAAATCTTAAATACAGCTTACCAAAAAATATTTAATAATCATAATAAATTACCACTTAACGATGAATGTGAAAAATGCGACTATCTATATTTATGTAAAACTGGCTGCCCATTTGTAAAAAACATCTATAATTCTAATAAAAGTTATACTTGTAAATTACAACAAAAAATGTATAAAGATAGAAACTATTTTCCAGATCCTGATAAAGAAGAATTTCTATATCAATATGTTTCAAAGATGAGATTAGAAGATAGTAGAAAATACATACCAGAAAAAACAAATAATTTAGAATATCCAGATTTAAATCAAATAATTTCATCTGACAATAACCTAAAATACATTTATGATAGTAATTCATTTATCTTAAAAGTGGATCAAAATGAATATATACTAGAATCACAAATTATTAAAAAAACTAGAAATATAGTCTACTTTACTTGTAATTCAAAAATAGAAATATATATGAAAAAAAAGTTAATAAATGAGCAATGTAATTACCCAGAAAATAATTCGTTATATATTATGTTACTATCTGGTAACTTAGTTACATATGGTGATGAGGGAAGAACTAAACAAAGACATATCGCAACTACACAAATATATAAAGGTGTTTTAGATAGTGTTGAATCCGATAAAAAAGATTATTACAAATATGATATATCTAATTTTATAAAGGAGTACAAAAATCAATACTCTAGTGATTTTCCAAACAATATATTCTTTACAACAGCATCTCTTAGAGATTATCACTACTTAAAACAAAAAAATAATGCTTATTATCACATTCAAGCAATTAATTTGCCATTCCAAAATGTTGAATTTTATTATATAGATAAGGAGTTAAAAAAATGAATAAAGAACCAGAAACTTATGAAGAGTTAATTAGAAAAAAAAGATGTATTGATTTAACTAAATATTATGAATTATCTCAATCTGATTTAGAAAAAGTTTATGATTTTCTAGAATCTAATCAAGATGGAGAAGTAAGATGTGGAAAACAAAGTATTTCCTTAGTAGCAGGTAAAGATACCTCTAATACTACAACTTTTACAACTAAACTTATCACTTCAAGTATAGATGGAATTTTACTAACAAATGCACTATTTAATATAATTCCGCATTATGAGCCATCAACATCATCAGGTAGATATAGTGGTGGTTCATCATCTAACAACACCAACAACAATAACAATAACAACAATAATAACAATAGATAGGAAGTGGAAATATGCCATTAATTTCTGATACATCGCAAACTAAAAAGTTAAAAAAATATAATATCAATATAAAAACAAAATACATAGTGGGAGATAAAATCTTAGAAAGAAATACAAATAATAGCTACAACGACGATATAGAAAAAGGAATAAGGTGTAAGAAAGAATACTTTGTAGAAAATAGGCTCTTACATACAGAAAAAACATTTGATTCAAGAATAGAATATACTTTCATTTCTAAAGATCAAGAAAATAGTGAACACACATGTCCAAATTGTGGTATGCATGGAAAACTAAAAGAATTTATTGATGGTTGCCCATACTGTAGAACTTATTACAACATTGATTATACTGATAAAGACATGGGTGGTAAATATCACTACGATAGAATATTAAGAAATACAACCTATAGAATAATAACAGCCATAATTGATATATTAGTATCCCTAATTCTTTCATATATATTTATAAAAACTACATCTAGAACCTTCAATTCATATGATATATCTAAAATATTTATATACGGAACTATTTTAGCTTTAATACTATATTATTTCTTCTATATTATTGATGCCTATATTGTCCTAGGTCCCATAAAAACATATAAAGATGCACAAAATAAAAAACAAATTGATTTTTGGAATAGAACAAATATAGATAAGAAAACATTTTTTAATAATTTGAACTATGAAATTAAAAATAAATATTACGATAGTTCAGATATTATAGACTATGATATTATAGACTTTGATAAATTTGAGGAATTTACAAAAGATAATGACCTATATGTTAAAGTAGATGCTTATGTAAGAATTGTTATGTATAAAGATAAGAAGTTCACTTCTAAGTTTATCAATGATAGTTATTTGTTAAAAAGAATAAACGGAGAAGTCCTAGAGCTAAAAAATGGTGCCAATATGATAAAATGTCATAAGTGTGGAGCAAGTATTGATGCAACTAAAGGTTACTGTGAATATTGTCATGCCAAGATAAAATACCTACAAGAATGGATACTAGAAAATAGGTTAATTTAATTTATTTTTGATATAATAATAGATATAAGATAAGAGGTGGAAAATATGAAAGCTTTGTGTGTAGGACATGCAACTTATGATATAACTTTACCAACTAATGAATTTCCAGTTGAAAATAAAAAGATGAGAATCAAAAAACAAGTTGCTTGTGGTGGTGGTCCAGCTTGTAACGCTTCCTATTTACTTGCTAAATGGGGAATAGATACAACTTTTGCAGGAATAGTAGGAGACGATTACTACGGAAATAACATCATTTCTGAGTTAGAAAAAGTAGGAGTAAATACAAAATACGTTGAAAAGAATAAAGATATTCAAACTGATAGTAGTTATATCATTGCTAATTTAAGTAATGGATCAAGAACAATCATTACAGCAAAAGAACAAACTATAGCTAAATTATCTAAAAATATAGATTTAAAAGCTGATATTTTATTAGTTGACGGAGAACATTATCTAAGCGCTAAAGAAGCCATAGACAATAATCCTAATGCCATTAGTATACTTGATGCAGGTAGAGTTAATGATGAAGTATGCACATTAGGTAAAATGGTTACTTATTTGATTTGCTCTAAAGATTTTGCTGAAGAATTTACCAATACAAAAATAGATGTTTCTAACTTTGAAACACTAGTTACTGCCTATGAAACTTTAAAAATTAACTTTAAAACAAATATAATTATTACCCTAGATAAAGATGGAAGTTTTACTAAAATTGATGATTACGAAATAATACCAAGTCTTAGAGAAGAGGTACTAGACTCAACAGGAGCAGGAGATATCTTTCATGGAGCTTTTGCATACTTTATTTCAAACGGGTACTCATTAAAAAAAACGATAGAACTATCTTCTATTACATCAGCAATATCAGTAACTAGAATGGGTGGAAGATATTCTATCCCAGAATTATCAGAAGTTTTAGAAAAGGAGCAAAATTGTGACATTATATAGTAATGCTCCATCACTAGATTTGCATGGCATCGATAGAGAATATGCAAAGATTCTAACCCGTGAATTTATAGATGACAATTATAAGCTAAAAAATGATACAGCTATAATAATTCACGGAATAGGCACTGGTATTGTAAAAAGAGCAGTTCATGAAGAATTAAAACATAATAAAAAAATAATAGAATATAAGCAAGATAACTTTAATCCGGGTTGTACAATTATAAAATTAAAAAAAGAAAGGGAACAATAATTGTTAAAATGTTCCCTTTTTATATTTCATCTCTCAAAACTTTCTTAATAAATTTACCACTTTCAGTTAAATCATAATCAGTAAACCCATTTTTCTTTGTACCAGGTTTTAATATAGAAGACGCCTCATCTTTGTCCGATAAAGACCAATTAATATAACTAAGCTTATTTTCATTCATAAATTTGACCCATGCAGTAGCCTCGTCCATTGCTACACCACCATTACCATCAACATTAGTAGTACCCCATTCACTAACAAATATAGGAATATTTTCACTTCTTGCCTTAATAACTCTTTCTCTTAACCATTCTTTGTGACTACCTGCATAAAAATGTAGAGCATACATAACATTACTATCATCAATTCTGTTATCTACAGGATCTAATATATCTTGAGACCAAGTAGGTGTACCAACAATGATTACCGAATCTTTACTATTAGCTCTAATTACTTTAATAATTTCTAAAGCATAAGGTTTAATATCATTATTCCAGTTTGCATCACCATTAGGTTCATTACAAATTTCATAAATAACATTTGGACTATTTTTGTATTTTTCACTTACTTTATCAAAGAATTCTTTAGCCTCTTCTTTATATGTCATAGGGTTATTATCTTTTAAAACATGCCAATCAATAATAACATACATATCTTGTTTAATTACTAAATCAACCTTTTCTTCTAATGTATTTAATAAATTTTTATTAGAAATATAGCCATCTTCATCAGTATACATCGCTATTCTAAAAACATTACTTTTCCAATCATTTTTTAACACTTTTAGATTTTCTTCGTTAATAAAATTACTATACCATTGAAGGCCATGAGAAGAAATACCTCTAAGCTGTATTGCCTTACCATATCGGTTAACCAAATTAATGCCATCAACTTTTAATTTACCATTATAACTAACATATTTGTTTTCAACTTGCTTTTTATTTTTTATAATAGTACCTGAATCATCATTTATAACTGGATTAGAAGCAACACAACCAGTTACAAATGAAATTATAAAACAAAGTATTAATATTATCCTCTTCATACATTTTCCTCCACATTTATTTTATCACATTTTGTTATTTTATTTGACTATTTTAAGCTTTTGTGTTATTATATATAGCGCTAAGTTAAAGGGGGAATAGTACCATGAACAGAAACTATAATCAGTACGATGATGATAACGATTATATCTTTTATGATACTAACGATGATTCATCATACAGTGATGATTTAATTTATGAGGATAATAACAGTGATTTTAAAAATATAGATTCAGTTGAATATGATAATTATAACAACTATGATTATAATAGCAACTATACATATGATGCATCAAAGGATAATGATAATTATGATTATGATTATGCCTACGAAGATGATAGTACCGATGATTATAAAGAAAATAACATTTTATTTGAGAACAGAACAAAAATAGTAACAGGAATAATTATAGTAACAATCTTACTTTTAATAGCATGGATAACACCACAATTCATAAACCGTAATAAAAAAACTACTAGCGAAGTAACACTAACAAAAAAAATAGATACAGAAAGTGATATGTCTAAATTAAAGCAAGCTGCTTTGAAATATTATGAAGAAAACAGCGTTCCAGCAAATGTCAATGAGACTAATAAATTATCTCTTAAAGAATTATTAGATAAAAAGCTAATCAAAAACATAAGTTCTTCTTATAACAAGAAAAAATCATATATTAAATTAACAAAATTAGAAGATGATTTTTTACTAGATATACAATTAGTTAAAGATAAAATTATAAAAAAGAAAGAATACCACATAAATAACTATTCATATTGTACCTCAACCTATCTTTGTGAAAAAGAAGATATAATGGATCCAAATCAGTCACTTGATTCGAGTGAGGATGAAGAAACAGTAGAAGTAGAAAATACAGAATCTGGAGATAGTGATACAGCAAACTATCAATATGAGTATTCAAAAACAGAAAATGGAAAACTATCAGATTGGAGTAGTTGGAGTGATTATTCAAAAACAAGTTGTACAACAAAAGCTATAACATGTAAAAGCGATGATTTCAATTGTTTAAGCGAAACAAAATTGTATAATAGAAAAGAAAAATTAGGAACAACATCAAAACAATATAATACCTCAAGAAATAGTTATACATTTATAAGCCAAGAAATTATAAAAGGGTGTCCTAATTATGATTATGCAAAAGTAAATAATGTTTACTACAAAACATCTTCAACTAATCAATTTACATCAATTGGTACTTTTTCTACAGCTTCACCAACTAATCATGGTGCATGGATATACTTAGGCAGAAAAACTTATCAAACACCACCAAGCGATAGCATCAAAACAAGATATGTATTTGTTGATAGTGAAAGATATTGTGAAAATTGTGGTTCAAGTCCATCTTATACATATGATATGTATCAATTTAATGGCAATTTACAAATAGTTAATAATATAAATGCTGAATGTCCAAAACAAAAAAATCAAAGAAACATTCCAACTTACAATATATCTTATCAATCAGTTTCAGTGAATAGAACAGAAACACTATATGGTACAGTTTGTTATAAGAGTGAAAGAACTAGAAAAATAACTAAACAAGGTAAAACAAAAACAACGTGGAGCAATTATGATGACGAAAAATTATTAAATAGTGGTTATACTTATACAGGTAACAAGAAAGAGAGGTAATTTAGATGGAAATTAGTAATATAGTATTTTATCGTGATAATAACAATCAAACAAAGACAGTAGTTCTTTATAACGATGGAACTGTTGAAAATTTTTCTTACAGTGAAGGTATTGAAATATTATTACGTTATGCAAAAGAAAAAGGGTATACAAAAATAAGTGAATTAAAAAGTGATGAAAATCTAAAAATATGGAATAATAAAACATATAAAGAAAATATAAATAAATTAATTGATCACAACAATAATAACACTATAAATAATGAGAATAATAACAACAGTATAAACAATAATAATAACAAGAATAGAAGAAAAAAGAGAAAAAAACTAGGAATCATAGGGTTATTAAACTTAAAAATAAAAACTATTAAAGAAAAACTTGCATCAAAATTAACGAGAAAGAAAAAAGTAAAAAAATCAAATACAACAAAACAAACAAAATCTAAAAAAGACAATACTAAACCATTAAAAAATAGATTTAATTTTCTAAAAAGAGATAAAACTAAGAAAAAACATAAAAAAAGAAAGAAAAGCATCTTAAATGCCTTAATTGGAACATTAATTGCTGCTTGTATTGGAACAGGAGCTTGGATAAAAAGAGATATTACACAAAAGCAACAAGCTTTTGAAAAAGAGTTGCAAAATGATATGAACAATGAAGATAATAAAAACGAAGATAAGATAAGTAATTATGATGACATTTACAAGGCACTATATAATGCAAATATAAATACAGATAAGAAAAAAGCCATAAGTGGAATCTGGAAATACATTCTTAATTATAACTGTAGTGTAGCAAAAAACCATCTTGGTGCTAACTCTTCTACTAGATTAGGATTAAAATGGAATGAAGCAGTTGCTCAATATCTTGCCTATAATAATTTATCACAACAATCTATTAACAATATATTTGATACTTATAAATTTGATAGTGATGTTTTTATAGATGCTTATAAATCAGGATTTGATCAAGAGGTTTTAGCGCATACAGTTCAAGTAGAACCATTAAATAAAAGTAAAATAATAAAAAGTAGTAAGGGTAAAAAATTCTACGAAAAATACGAAACAATTGTTATATATTATAATAGTAATTCCAAAGATAAAGAAAAACTTGAATACGCAGAAAAATTCTATAAAGAACTAAAGAAAGATTTTGACTTTGATAAGGAAAATACAAAAGATATAGAAAAATATAAATTATCTATTATGCCAATGATCAAAGCAATGGATAAAATGACTAGTAATCTAAATCTAAATAACAAACTATCAAAATCTGAACAAGAATACTTCAATAAATTATCAAGTGCCAATATGATAAAATCAAAATTTAAAAATATAGAAAGTAAACTTACAGCATATCAAATAGCTAATCAAGCACTAGATGAAGAAAATCATGAAATTAGTTATAAAGACCTTAAAAAGTTAGCAATCAAAGAATTAAAACATGAAGATGCATATCAAGTTGCTAACAATAGTGAAAGAAATATAAGAGATCATAGTGACTACAAAAAGAATACATCTTACGCAGTAGCTTCAAATGATAACACTAAAACAGCTACTAACACCAGTTCTTCAAATAGTTCTGAAGCAGCACCAACTAAAACCAAAGCAAAAGATAAAAAAGAAAAATTAAAAGCTAAAAAAATAAAAGATGAAAGTATTAATGACACAGATATTACTACAGTAGAGAATACAGATGATGAAAATAATAAAGATGATGCTTACTACTACGTTGCACCTGACACTAATGAAGATACAAATAATGATCAAGAAAATAATAACGTTGTAAATGATGAAAATGTTAAAGATGTTACAACCGACAGCACAGATGCAGTTGAATCTGATACACCACTACCAGATCCTAACAATGAAGATAGCATTCAAACAACTAATTCATCTGAAAATAATGATTCTTTAATAACTGTTACTTATATCAATCCAAAAGGTGTAAGTGCATCAGAAAATTACGAAATATCAAATAATGTTCAAAATTCGAATGAATCAGTCGCAACACAAAGTACATCAGAAGAAATATCTACAGATAATTATGTAAAAACTTATACAAGATAGACTTGAATTTATTGACAAAAATAGGAATTTATGTTATAATTTGTTTACTTTGAGGATACAGGGGACTCAAAAACATAACTTTTCTATTAGAAGGGGTTGAATATATTATGAAAAATTCATATATCTTTGAATATTTAGATGAGAATGATTTCAGAAAAAAAGAAAGATCAGTCAGAAAGTATAACATGCTTGCTTATAAGAAACTAACATTTAGTTATTATCCAGAACTTAGAAAAGGTAACTTTCTAGGGGAAGAAAAAGCAAAAGATGAAAAAGCTGGCACTGTAACTTATGAATTAAAATTACCAACAGATGAATTATTTGCTAAAGTACATGGTGAAATAAGATTACACTATACAGCATATCTAGATAAAGGAGTAATTCTACTTACTAATATTACACCAGAAGGAATATTAGATGAAGGTCATAGAGCAGAATTATCTACTTATAAAGGTGTTATGGTTTCAAAAACTGATCCAGAAAGAGATATGTTTAAAATTAATTTATTAAATATGTTAGGTAAATAGAAAGGAATACTTTCTATTTTTTCTTGAGTATGATATAGTAGTAATAGATTAATAAAGAAGGAGAGATTACAATGAGTGGACATTCTAAATGGGCTACAATCCATAGAAAAAAAGGTTTAATTGATGCTGCACGTGGAAAAGTATTTCAAAAAATCGCTAAAGAGCTTTATGTAGCAGCAAAAAGTGGTACACCAGATCCAGAACAAAATGCTTCATTACGTATGGTAGTTGAAAAAGCAAAAGCAGCTAATATGCCAAAAGATAATATTCAAAAGGCTATAGATAAAGCAAAAGGTGCTGGAGAAAATGAACATTATGATCAAATAAGATATGAAGGATATGGTCCTCAAGGTGTAGCAGTTATGGTTGATTGCTTAACTGATAATAAAAATAGAACAGCTTCATTTGTTAGAAGTACCTTTACTAAAAAAGGTGGAAATCTTGGTACAGATGGATCAGTTAGCTACATGTTTGAAAGAAAAGGTTCTATAGTTATTCCAAATAAATATGATGAAGATGAAGTAATGCTAACAAGTCTAGATAACGGTGCAGTAGATGTTGAAAATGATGGTGAAAATTATAATATTACAACAACACCAGAGGATATGTTAAAAGTAAAAGATGCATTAAGCCAAATAGGAGTAGAAGAATTCTTAGAAAGTGAAGTTACATATATTCCAAATATGGAAGTAGAAGTAGATGACGAACATAAAGAAAAGGTTCTAGAGCTTATAGAACAATTAGAAGATTTAGATGATGTACAAAGTGTGTACTTTAATATGAAAGATTAAAAATATCTATTGAAGATATTTTTTTTATTTGATATACTTTTATATAGAAAAGATAGGTGAGTGGGATATGGGAAGGCAAAGAAAAACCATTAGAAACAAAAGAAAAATTGGCATTGATAACTATCAAAATATATATAGTCAAAATAACGAGTCTCCTAAAAAAATTACTAAAGGTTTATCAAGAGAAATAAAATTAACAATATTTTCTATTTTTGTAGTAACAATAACAATGATATCTTCAGCCTATGCAATATTCTCTTCAGTTCAAAAATCAGAAAATTATAACACAATAACAGTAGGAACATTAAAAATAGACTTTAATGATACAGAAGATGGTTTAGGTAACATCATAAAATTAAATGGTGCTTACCCAGAGTCAGATAATGATGGTCAAAAAGAAGAACCATACACATTTAAAATAACAAATTCAGGTAACATATCAGCTAATTATAAAATTAAAATTTTAGATGATACAGATATGATAGAATCAGACAATTGTCAAGATAATTTATTAGACAAAACAAAAATAAAATTAAGCATTAATGGGGGAGAACCTATTACCCTATCTGATAAAGAAGCTAATTCTTATGAAATAGCAAATGGTATCCTAACACCTAATAATTCAAGAACTTATAAAATTAGAATTTGGATTACTGATCAAGCAGGAAATGAAGTTCTAGGAAAACATTACCATGGCAAAATTGTAGTAGAAGGAGAAAACACAAAAGGAACAGTAATGTGTAAAAGAGCAACAGTCCTTCATAAAGAGATATGTACAAATACTGATACAAGTTGGTTTTGTCAAGCAGATGGATACAGTATAGGTTCTGAAATAGAATATGGATCTTTAGGGACAAAAGGAACTCTTACATCAGGAGATGCCTTTGATTGTGATATAAATGGAGATGGTACATATGATTCTGAGACAGAAAGATTCTATTATGTATCGGATGCAACAAATGGAATAACAACAGACTCTAATACGGCAGTATTGATTTACTACAGTAATGTAAGTAGTGGAATAGCATCGAAATCCACTACATATGCATATTATGAGCAATCAAATGAAAATTGGCATGGACCAGTAACCGCAATCAAACAATTACCAACTACAAGTCAATGGAAAACAAGATTAACAAATACAAAAAGACAAATAACAACAGAAACAAATGCAACATCAACTTCAGGAGGAGTATTGCCAACAGACTTTAGTTATGAAGGGTACGCCGCAAGGTTATTAACAGCACAAGAAGTAAATACAGGATGTGGATTTACCATTGGCTATGGCAAATTTGGTGAGATAAGTACAAGTTGTAAATATATGTATGAAAATACAGGATATACAAATGCTAATACTCCTAATATATGGTATTTAGAGTCTCCTTATAATTCTGACTCTATCAATGTATGGAGTATTTCAAGTACTACGCGAGATGGTAATCCTAGTGATTCAAACATACTTGGTGGTGTCCGTCCCGCAATAGAAGTCCAAAAATCAAATATTTCTTATTAAATATAAGGAAAAGTAAATTCTTTTCACAATAATATATAAGAAGGAAATATCCTTTTTTTTGTTTTGAAAAATATATTATGTGAGGAGGTTTATTGTGATCGAAACAAAAG